>JAEAMF010000125.1_pt1 | contig 142512 bp, 116 predicted proteins | sample 8958721 | NCBI WGS metagenome assembly JAEAMF01 (sample SAMN16933255, study PRJNA681124) | bioreactor sludge metagenome | isolation source: anaerobic bioreactor treating anionic surfactant - SDBS | place: India: Bengaluru | collected 2019-02-28
CGAAAAGTTCAATCCGGCCTTGCACACCGCTTGACGACCATAACAGTATCTACGACAGCCACTAATCCGTAGCGTGGGCGGGTCTCCCGCCCACGCGTTCAACCAGCCGTTGGACAGCCGAACTGCCATTCAAATAACTAAACGGGAGACCGGGCCATGCTGCTCGTACAATTCATCACTGAATCCCAGGAACGCCGCATCGGCATCCTGCACGACAACACCATCCGCGTCGTCGGCGGCTATGCCACGACCCTCGAGCTCGCGCGCGCCGCCATCGCCGCCGGCGCCGGCCTGGCGCAGCTGGCCGACAGCGCCGCCACCAGCGAGCACTATCACTACGACGATGTCGCCCAGGCCGGGCGTATCCTCCCGCCGCTCGACCACCCGGACCCCGCCCACTGCTACGTCACCGGCACCGGCCTGACCCACCTGGGCAGTGCCGACACCCGCGACGCCATGCACAAGAAGATCGGCGGCGACGTCGAGTCGCTGAGTGACTCGATGAAGATGTTCCGCATGGGCGTGGAAGGCGGCAAGCCGGCATCGGGCACCCCGGGCGTACAGCCGGAATGGTTCTACAAGGGCGATGGCTCGATCGTGCGCGCGACCGGCCAGGACATCGAGATGCCGGACTTCGCGCTCGACGGCGGCGAAGAGCCGGAGATTGCGGGCCTGTACCTGATCGGCGACGATGGCCAGCCCTACCGCCTCGGTTTCGCCATCGGCAACGAGTTCTCGGACCACGTCACCGAGCGCCAGAACTACCTCTACCTGGCGCACTCGAAACTGCGCAACTGCGGCGTCGGACCGGCGCTGCTGGTGGGCGAATTGCCGGGCCACGTGTCGGGCACCTCGCGCATCCTCGGCAAGGACGGCCAGGTGCGCTGGGAAAAGGCCTTCGTCAGCGGCGAGCAGAACATGTCGCACACCATCGAGAACCTCGAGTACCACCACTTCAAGTACGGCCTGTTCAAGCGTCCGGGCGACGTGCACATCCACTTCTTCGGCACCGCCACCCTGAGCTTCGCCGACAGCATCCAGGTAACACCCGGCGAGACCTTCGAAGTGGAATCGCCGCAGTTCGGGCCGGCCCTGCGCAACCGCCTGGCAGTGCTTGATACCGGCTTCGCGAAGGTGAAGCCACTGTAAGCACTGCCGGCACATTGACCGAAGAGCAAGGCCGCCTCACAATAAGAACGGACGGAGACATGCATGACAAAGTTGGCTAGCTACCCCAGCCTGCAGGGCAGGCGGGTATTCGTGACAGGAGGCGGCACCGGCATCGGCGAAGCGATCGTGAAGGCGTTCGTGGAGCAGGGCGCGGTAGTCGCCTTCGTCGACATTGCGAAAGAGGCGAGCGAGACGCTGTGCGCGAAGCTCGCCAATGCCGGTCATCGCGCGCCGGTGTTCCGCCATTGCGACATCACCGACATCCCCGCGCTGCAGCGCACGATGGCCGAGCTGGCCGAACAGCTGGGCGACTTCGAGGTCTTGGTCAATAACGCCGCCAACGACCAGCGCCACGACGTCGAGAAGGTCTCGCTCGACTACTGGAACGAGCGCATCGCCATCAACCAGCGCCCGATGTTCTTCACCGCGCAGGCAGTCCTGCCGGGCATGAAGAAAATGGGCGGCGGTTCCATCATCAATTTCTCTTCCATGTCCTGGCATGCCAAGGGCGCCGGCTATCCGGTCTATGCCACCACCAAGGCGGCCGTGATCGGCCTCACCCGCAGCCTGGCGCGCGACCTCGGCCCCTTCGGCGTGCGCGTGAACACCGTCACGCCGGGCTGGGTCATGACCCAGCGCCAGATCGACCTGTGGGTGGACGAGGCGGCGGAGCTCGAGATCAAGAAGGCCCAGTGCCTGCCGGGCAAGCTGATGCCGGACGATATCGCCGCCATGGTGCTGTTCCTCGGCGCCGACGACAGCAAGATGTGCACGGCGCAGGATTTCGTCGTCGACGCGGGCTGGACGTGATCGATGGCGGCTGAGCGCCGCGATCGTCGCTTCCACCACACCCCTATGATCCGTCATCCCGGCGAAGGCCGGGATCCAAGTTCGTCGGCACGCCACGGACTTAGGTTCCGGCCTGCGCCGGAACGACGCGCTAACGGAGATTCCTATGACCTCTGTGATTCGCACCACCCTGGCCCTTGCCGCCATCTTCAGCACCCAGGCGCACGCCGCCGTCCTGACCAGCCCTGACGGCCACATCTCCGTGACCGTCAGCGCCGCACCAAACGGCACCCTCAGCTATGCCGTCGCCCGCCACGGCAAACCCGTCATTCTTCCGTCGCCACTCGGCTTGCGGCTAGAGGGTGCCGACCTCGCGAGCGCGCTCAAGATCGCCTCGACCTCCGCGATCAAGCCGGTCCGCGACAGCTACGAACTCGCCACCGGCAAGAAGCGACGCATCACTTACGCCGCGAACGAGCAGGTCTACACCGTGCGCAACGCCCAGGGCCAGGCCATGGACCTGGCTTTTCGCGTCTCGAACGACGGCGTCGCCTTTCGCTATCGGGTAGCCGAGCCGGCGCTGCCGCACAAGAAGTTCATCTCCGAGGCCACTGGTTTCAGCTTCGACAAGTCCGCCAAGGCCTGGCTGCAGCCGATGGCGGTGGCGCAGACTGGCTGGGCGAACACCAACCCGTCCTACGAAGAGCACTACCAGCGCGAGATCGCGGTCGGCACCCGGTCCCCGGTGCCTGCCGGCTGGGTGTTCCCGGCCCTGTTCCGCACCGGCGACACCTGGGTGGCGCTGACCGAGGCGAACATGAACGGCAGCTTCCACGCCTCGCGCCTGGACGCCGAGTCGCCGGAAGGCCGCTACCGGCTCGCTTCTCCGATGGCCGCCGAAGTGTTCACCAACGGCGCGCTGCTGGCGCAAAGCAAGGGCGAGCTGCTGACGCCCTGGCGCGTCATCGCGCTCGGTTCCCTGAAAACCCTGGTCGAATCGACGCTCGGCACCGATCTCGCGGCTCCGGCCATTGCCTTCGACAAGGCGCGCGTCCAGCCCGGCCACGCCTCGTGGAGCTGGGCGCTGCTGAAGGATGAGGGCACCGTTTTCGAGGTCCAGAAGAAGTTCGTCGACTACGCCGCCGATATGCGCTGGGAGTACACCCTGGTGGACGCCGGCTGGGACCGCAGTATCGGCGACGCGAAGATGCGCGAGCTGGTGCAATACGGCGCCAGGAAGAACATCGGCATCCTGGTCTGGTACAACTCGTCCGGCGACTGGAACAAGACCCCGTTCACACCGAAAAGCGCCTTGCTCACCCGCGAAGGGCGCACCCGCGAATTCGCGAAGCTGGCTGAGATGGGCGTCAAGGGCGTGAAGATCGACTTCTTCGCCGGCGACGGCCAGTCGATGATCGCCTACTACGTCGACATCCTGAACGATGCCGCAAAGGCGGGCCTCCTGGTGAACTTCCACGGCGCCACGCTGCCGCGCGGCTGGTCGCGCACCTACCCGAACCTGATGACCGTGGAGGCGGTGCGCGGCTTCGAGTTCACCACCTTCGAACAAAGCGACCAGGACGTGGTCGCGCCCCATGCCGCGATGCTGCCGTTCACGCGCAACCTGTTCGACCCGATGGACTTCACGCCCACCGTGTTCGGCGACATCCCCAAGATCCAGCGCAAGACCCGCAACGGCTTCGAGCTGGCCGAGTCGGTGCTGTTCCTGTCCGGGATCCAGCACTTCGCCGACACGCCGGAAGGCATGGCCACCGCGCCCGCCTATGTGAAGGGCTTCCTGCAGGACCTGCCGCGCAGCTGGGACGAGACCCGCTTCATCGACGGTTACCCCGGCCGCCATGTCGTGATCGCACGCAGGGCAGGCAAGGCCTGGTACGTGGCCGGCCTGAATGCCGACGCAGCCGACAAATCGCTCGAGCTGGACCTGTCCTTCGTCGGGAAAGCGGGCGGCACCCTCATCACCGACGGCGAGGGCGAGCGCGCCTTCAGCCAGTCGCGCTTCACTGGCAGCAAGGGCGGCAAGCACAAGATCAGTATCAAAGCGCACGGCGGCTTCGTCGCCGTATTCCAATAAGAGTTCGACAGAACAGGAGACAGTAGTGAACGTATTCAAACCGACCATCCTCGCGCTCAGCGTCCTTGCATCGGCCTCGGCCTTCGCCCAGGTGAACGTGAGCATCGACGCCACCAAGCCTGGCCCGGTGATCAACAAGAACGTCTACGGCCAGTTCGCCGAACACCTCGGCACCGGCATCTATGAAGGCCTGTGGGTGGGCCCGGACTCGAAGATCCCGAACACCCGCGGCTGGCGCAACGACGTGGTCGGCGCATTGAAGGAACTGAAGGTGCCGCTGGTGCGCTGGCCGGGCGGCTGCTTCGCCGACGAATACCACTGGCGCGACGGCATCGGCCCGCGCAACAAGCGCCCGGTGAAGGTCAACACCCACTGGGGCGGCGTGGCCGAGGACAACGCGGTCGGCACCCACGAGTTCTTCGACCTGGTCGACATCCTCGGCACCGAAGCCTACGTCAACGGCAACCTCGGCTCCGGCACCCCGCAGGAGATGGCCGAGTGGCTCGAGTACATGACCTCGGACACCAAGTCGACCCTGGCCGAGCAGCGCCGCAAGAACGGCCGCAAGGAGCCGTTCAAGGTCGCCTTCTTCGGCATCGGCAACGAAGCCTGGGGCTGCGGCGGCAACATGAAGCCGGAATACTACGCGCAGCTGTACAACCACTACGCCACTTTCCTGAAGACGCCGCCGAACGCGCGTCCGAAGATCGTCGCCAGCGGCGGCAACGACAACGACACCAAGTGGACCGACGTGCTGAGCCGCGACGCCGCGCGCGGCACCGACGGCATCAGCTTCCACTACTACACGCTCCCGACCGGCAACTGGGACAAGAAGGGCGCCGCGATCGGCTTCCCGGAATCGGAATGGTTCTCGACCATGCGCCAGACCATGCGCATGGATAAGCTCATCCGCGACAACCTGGCGGTGCTCGACAAGAACGACCCGCAGAAGAAGATCGGCTTCTACGTCGACGAATGGGGCACCTGGTACGACGTCGAGCCGGGCACCAATCCGGGCTTCCTGTTCCAGCGTAACACCCTGCGCGACGCGGTCGTGGCGGCGCTGAACTTCAACATCTTCCATGCGCATGCCGAGCGTGTCCGCATGACGAACATCGCGCAGATGGTCAACGTGCTGCAGGCGATGATCATCACCGACAAGGAGAAGATGCTCCTGACCCCGACCTACCACGCCTACAAGATGTACATCCCGTTCCAGGACGCGACCTCGCTGCCGACGGCCGTCAACAACGACGTGGCCTACTCGAGCGACAACCAGAGCATCCCGGGCATCAGCGCATCGAGCGCGCGCGGCAAGGACGGCAAGGTCTATGTGGCCCTGGTGAACACCAACCCGCACCAGGCCAGCGACGTGAACATCGACCTGAAGGGCCAGGCCGCGCTTGGTGCGACCGGACAGGTGCTGACCGCCGAGGCGATGGATGCGCATAACACCTTCGACAAGCCGCAGGCCATCAAGCCGGCGCCGTACAGCGCCAAGGCGGTTAATGGCAAGCTGACGCTGAAGGTGCCGGCGAAGTCGGTGGTGGTGGTATCGGTAGACGTGTAAGGCTCTCGTAGGGTGGGCGGCTCCGCCGCCCACGCGGTGATTGTTAGCGGCAAAATGAACGAGCCCGAATCGGAGCCGTTACCAATCACCGCGTGGGCGGGAGACCCGCCCACCCTACGATCAAACCACTTTGGGCAACGCAATGTCACTATTCTCCCGTTTCTCCGCCTGGGCGCTGCTGCTTGCCGCCGCACTGCCTGCCTCCGCCGCCCAGCTCGAAGTCCACGACCCCGTGATGGCGAAAGAGGGCAGCAAGTACTACCTCTTCAGCACCGGCCCCGGCATCACCCTCTACAGCTCGAGTGATATGAAGTCCTGGAAGCCGGAGGGCCGCGTCTTCGCCGGCCAGCCCACCTGGGCCAGGCAGGCGGCGCCGACCTTCAACGATCACATCTGGGCGCCGGACATCTACCATCACAAGGGCAAGTACTACCTGTACTACTCGGTGTCGGGCTTCGGCAAGAACACCTCCGGCATCGGCGTGACGGTCAACACCACGCTCGACCCACGCTCCCCGCACTACAAGTGGGAAGACCAGGGCATGGTCCTGCAGTCGGTGCCCGGGCGCGACCTGTGGAACGCCATCGACTCGCACGTGATCGACGATGAAACCGGTACACCCTGGATGTCCTTCGGCTCCTTCTGGACCGGCCTGAAGCTCGTCAAGCTCGACGCCAGCCGTACCAAGCTGGCCGAACCGCAGGAATGGCACACCATCGCCCGCCGCGACCGTCCGGCCTACGTGCCGGATGAGGAAGCCGGCCCGGCCCAGATCGAAGCGCCCTTCATCTTCCGGAAGAACGGCTGGTACTACCTGTTCGCTTCCTGGGACCTGTGCTGCAAGGGCAAGGACAGCACCTACAAGGTGGTGGTCGGCCGCGCCAAGTCGATCACCGGCCCCTACCTCGACCGCGCGGGCGTGGACATGGCCAAGGGCGGCGGTACGCTCGTTATCCAGGGCGACCGCGACTGGAAGGGGCTGGGTCACAACAGCGCCTACAATTTTGATGGCAAGGATGTCATGGTGCTGCACGCCTATGAAAGCGCCGACCGCTACAAGCAGAAGCTGAAAGTGCTGGAGATGAAGTGGGACGGCGACGGCTGGCCGCTCGTCGACCAGTCTGAACTCAACCGTTACCAGAGCGTCCGCCTGCCATGAAGCTCCGCCTCGCGCTACTAAGCTTGTTCGTGTCATCCGCCTGGGTCCAGGCGGCCGAGCTGTTCCCGCTGGCCGACGTGCGCCTGAAGCCCGGACCCTTCCTCGACGCCCAGACCACCGACCTGAACTACATGATGGCGATGGAGCCGGACCGCCTGCTGGCCCCGTTCCTGCGCGAGGCCGGTTTGAACCCGCGCCAGCCGAGCTACGGCAACTGGGAATCGACGGGTCTGGACGGCCACATGGGCGGCCACTACCTGTCGGCCCTGGCGCTGATGTACGCGGCCACCGGCGACGCCGAAGTGCTGCGCCGCCTGAACTACTTCGTGGCGGAACTCAAGCGCGCGCAGGAGGCGAACGGCGACGGCTACCTGGGCGGCATTCCCGGCGGGCGCCAGGCCTGGCGCGACATCACGGCCGGCAAGCTGGACGCCAGCAACTTCTCGGTCAACGGCAAGTGGGTCCCCTGGTACAACCTGCACAAGGTCTACGCCGGCTTGCGCGATGCGCATCGCTACGCCGGCAACGTGGATGCCCGCGCGATGCTGATTGCACTGTCCGACTGGGCGCTGCGCCTGAGCGCGCAGTTGAGCGAGGAGCAGATGCAGCAGATGCTGCGCGCCGAGCATGGCGGCATGAACGAGATTCTCGCTGACGTGGCGCAGATGACGGGCGACGATAAATACCTCCAGCTGGCGCTGCGCTTTTCGCACCAGGCGGTACTGCAACCGCTGGCGCAAGGGCAGGACCACTTGAGCGGCCTGCATGCCAACACCCAGATTCCGAAAGTGATCGGCTTCAAGCGCATCGCCGACATGACAGGGCGCCAGGACCTGGACCGGGCCGCGGAATTCTTCTGGCAGACCGTGGTCGAGCGCCGTTCGGTGGCCATCGGCGGCAACAGCGTCAAGGAGCACTTCCACGACACCCAGGACTTCGGTTCCATGATCGGCGAGGTCGAAGGGCCGGAAACCTGCAACACCTACAACATGCTCAAGCTGACGGGCATGCTGTTCCAGTCGGAGCAGAAGGGCAGCTACGGCGACTATTACGAGCGCGCGCTGTACAACCACATCCTGTCCTCGCAGCGCCCGGGCGGCGGCTTCGTCTACTTCACGCCGATGCGTCCAAATCACTACCGCGTGTATTCGCAGGTGGACAAGGGCATGTGGTGCTGCGTCGGTTCGGGCATCGAGAGCCACGCCAAGTATGGCGAATTCATCTACGCGCACGAGGGCGACGCGCTGTTCGTGAACCTGTTCATCCCCTCGACCCTGCACTGGCGCGAGAAGGGCGTGCGCATCACCCAGTCGACGCGCTTCCCGGATGAGGGCAGCACGCGCCTGACGGTGGACGAACCGGGCAGCTTCATCATGAAGATCCGCTATCCGGGCTGGGTCGCGGCCGGCAAGCTGGTGGTGAAGGTGAACGGCAGGGTGGTGAAACTCGATGCTGCGCCGGGCGGCTACGTCAGCCTGGAACGCGCGTGGAAGAAGGGCGACCGGGTGGACGTGCAGCTGCCGATGAGCACGCGCCTGGAGCAGATGCCGGACAAGTCCAACTACTACGCGGTGCTGCACGGCCCGATCGTGCTGGCCGCGAAGACGCGCATGTTCGGCGACGAGCAGTTGAACTACCTGGCCGACGAGTCGCGCATGGGCCACATCGCGGGCGGGCCGGTGTGTCCGCTGGAGGCGGCGCCGATGCTGGTCAGCGACTCGCTGGAGTTCCTGCGCCGCTTCAAGCCGGTCAAGGGCAAGCCGCTGACTTTCACGGCGCCGGGGCTGGTGCAGGGCGCCGCGGGCAGCGCGACCGAGTTCATTCCCTTCTTCCGCCTGCACGAATCGCGCTACACGATGTACTGGCAGCATTCGACGCCGGCCAATTTCGAGCGCATCCGGGCCGAGAATGCCGCCCGCGAAGCGGACCGGCTGGCGCTGGACGCCCGTACCATCGACCAGGTGGCACCGGGCGAGCAGCAACCGGAGTCGGATCACTTTTTCAAGGGCGAGGGCATCGATGCGGGCGTGAACGGTGGACGCCACTGGCGCCATGCGAAGAAATGGTTCAGCTATGAGCTGAAGGATCCGAAAGGAGAGGCGAAGCTGCTCCGCCTGAGCTTTGCGCGGGCCGATGCGGGGCGGCGCTTCGATATCGAGGTCGATGGGGTGCTGCTGGCCGAGGTGACGCTTGCCAAGGATGCCGCCCAGGAGTTCTACACCGTCGACTACGCGCTGCCGCCGGCTATCCTGCAGGCCAGGCCGAACGCGTTGTCGGTGCGCTTCGTGGCCAAGCCGGGATCGATCGCGGGCGGGTTGTACGGGCTGCGCCTGCTGCGCTAGCGGGGCTTCAGGCGCGCAGCGCCAGCGTCGTCTTGCAGCGCGGGTAGTAGATGCAGCCCCAGAATGCGCCGCGCTTGCTGTCGCGCGCGACCATTTTGGTGCCGCAGGAGGCGCAGGTCGGTGTGCGGTAGTCCCCTTCGAAGGCGGCATCGAGCAGCGCCTTCTGCTTGTCGAGCGGGAGGTCGAGGATTTTCTTGACGAACGCGTCGCCGTCGAGCAGCTGGAGCGGGTTTGCGGCGCCGAACTGCAGCGCGTCCGGGGTGTAGGTCCCGGTGGTGACGAAGATGCCTCTCCCGACGCCTTCGTGCACCATCACGCCGAGCAGCTCGCGTACTTCCTTGACCCCGACCGGATGGGTGTTCCAGGCCTTGCACTGGACGATCGCCAGCGGTTTCGCCGGATCGAGCTTGAACAGCTTGACGTCGATGCCGCCGTCCGGCCCCGCGGCCAGGGTCGCCGTGGTGAAGCCGACGGCTTCGTAGTACCTGGCGCAGACCAGCTCGAAGCGCTTCCATTCCAGCATGCGCAGCGCCTCGCTCGACCACGCCGTCGGTGCAGCGGGGAGGCGCGCCGGGCCCGGCTTCGAGGCTGTCGCCGCATCCGGTACGACACGCATGCGCGCACGCTGCCGGCTGGACCCGGATCGATGGTCTGACCCTCGAAACCCGGTACGCAGCGCTGCCAGCACTGCCATGAAGGCCAGTGCGACAAAGACGATCCAGGACAGCGCGTCGAGATCCGGTTTCAGTGCCGACAGCGGCCCGCGCTCGGGCAGAAAACCCGGCAGCACCCAGCGGATACCGAAAAACGCGCCGACTGCCAGCACGGCACTGAACTGCCAAGGCAGAGCGACCAGATCGTTGATCAAACCCTTGTTTCTGCGGCGACCCATATTCCATTCCATATTGTCGTGTGGAAATAATAGTAGTCGAGTATGCAGCAGTTGTCCCTGTCGAATCAGTCCAAACCCCGTTTTGATGCATCGTGCATGCAAGGAAGGGAGGGCCCCAGGGTAGTGATATCGAATCCGGTATCTACTCAAGCACAAATATGATTGGATCAGCATCACACTTTGTCTTACGATTGCGAAACAACAATACCGGAGACTAGGTAATGACCCTCACCCGCAGAACCCTCCTGGGTAGCGCCGCAGCCTGCGCTGTCGCCCTCGCGATGCCGGCCCACGCCGCCAAACCCCTCACCATCGGCTTCTCCCAGGTCGGCGCCGAATCCGAATGGCGCACCGCCAACACCGCCTCGATCAAAAGCGCCGCCAAGGCCGCCGGCGTCAACCTGAAGTTCGCCGACGCGCAGCAGCGCCAGGAAAACCAGGTCAAGGCGATCCGCTCCTTCATCGCCCAGCGCGTCGACGTGATCGCCTTCTCGCCGGTCGTGGAAAGCGGCTGGGACACCGTGCTGCGCGAAGCCAAGGCCGCCAAGATCCCGGTCATCCTCACCGACCGCGCCGTCAAGGTCAGCGACCCTTCACTGTACGTGAGCTTCATCGGTTCCGACTTCGTGGAAGAGGGCCGCCGAGCCGCGCGCTGGCTGGTCGAGCACCAGAAGAAGAACCCGAACCGCAGCTACAACATCGTCGAGCTGCAGGGCACCGTCGGCTCGGCGCCGGCGATCGACCGCAAGGCCGGCTTCGTGGAAGTCATCAAGGACCATCCGAAGCTGAAGATCATCCGCTCGCAGACCGGCGACTTCACCCGCGCCAAGGGCAAGGAGGTGATGGAAGCCTTCCTCAAGTCCGACCGGAAGAACATCAACGTGCTGTACGCGCACAACGACGACATGGCGATCGGCGCGATCCAGGCCATCGAGGAAGCGGGCCTGAAGCCGGGCAAGGACATCCTGGTGGTGTCGATCGACGGCGTGCGCGGCGCGTTCGAAGCCATGTTGCAGGGTAAGCTCAACGTCACCGTCGAGTGCAACCCGCTGCTCGGGCCGCAGCTGATCCAGACCGCGCAAATGGTCAAGGCGGGCAAGCCGGTGCCGAAGCGTATTACCGTGAACGAGGGTGTGTTCCCAGCTGAAGTCGCGGCCAAGGAATTCCCGAACCGTAAATACTGAGGCGGCCATGCTCGCCTCGACCACCGTGGCGCCGGTCCTGGAAGTGACCGGCATCCACAAGCAATTCCCGGGCGTGAAGGCGCTGTCGGACGCGGGCCTGCGCCTGTTCCCCGGCGAAGTCCACACGCTGATGGGGCAGAACGGCGCCGGCAAGTCGACCCTCATCAAGGTCCTCACCGGCGTCTACCAGCCCGAGCGCGGCAGCATCATGCTCGATGGCCGCGCGATCGCGCCGGCTTCCACCCAGGACGCCCAGCAGCTCGGCATCAGCACCGTCTACCAGGAAGTGAACCTGTGCCCGAACCTGTCGGTCGCGGAAAACATCTTCATTGGACGCTATCCGCGCCGCTTTGGCATGATCGATTGGCGAGGCATGCGCCGCCAGGCCAGCGAACTGCTGGCGCGCCTGCAGATCGACGTCGACGTCAGTCAGCCCTTGTCTAGCTATCCGCTGGCCATCCAGCAGATGGTAGCGATCGCACGGGCGCTGAACATCTCGAGCAAGGTTTTGATCCTCGATGAACCCACCTCGAGCCTGGACGAGAACGAAGTCCAGCTGCTGTTCTCGGTGCTGCGCGGCTTGCGCGAGCAGGGCATGGCGATCCTGTTCGTCACCCACTTCCTCGACCAGACCTACGCGATCTCCGACCGCATCACCGTGATGCGCAACGGCGAGCGCGAAGGCGAATACCTGTGCAGCGAGCTGTCGCGCCTGGCCCTGGTCAACAAGATGATCGGCGCACCGGCGGAGGCGCTAGAGGAAAGCGGCAGTGCCTGCGCCGCAGCTGGCGAAGCTACCGAGACCTTCCTGCGCACCAAGGCGCTGGCGCGCAAGGGCGTCCTGAATCCGATCGACCTCGAGATCCGCAAGGGCGAGCTGCTGGGCCTGGCCGGCCTGCTCGGTTCCGGTCGCACCGAGACCGCGCGCCTGCTGTTCGGGGCCGACAAGGCCGACAGCGGCGCCATCGAGATCGATGGCCGCAGCCGCGTGTTCTCCACGCCGCGCGACGCCATCCAACAGGGCATCGGCTTCTGCTCGGAAGACCGCAAGCACGAGGGCGCCATCCTGGCCCTGTCGGTGCGCGAGAACCTGATCCTGGCGCTGCAGGCGCGCCAGGGGCTGCTGCGCGCGATTCCGATGCGCCGCCAGCAGGAGCTGGCGGCCCACTATGTGAAACAACTGGGGATCAAGACGGCGAGCATCGAAACGCCGATCGGCACGCTCTCCGGCGGCAACCAGCAGAAGGTCCTGCTGGCCCGCTGGCTGGCCACCGAACCGAAGCTGATGATCCTCGACGAACCGACGCGCGGCATCGACGTGCGCGCCAAGCAGGAAATCATGGATTACGTTACCACCCTGTGCCGCAAGGGCATGTCGATTCTGTTCATCTCGTCCGAGCTGCCCGAGGTGCTGCGCGTGAGCGACCGCATCGTGGTCATGCGCGACCGCAAGGCCTGCGGCGAGTACGGCCGCGGTGAGCTGGACGACAGATCGGTGCTGCACGTGATCGCCGGAGAGGGCAGCGCATGAACGTCGCCGTCAAGGAAACCGTGCTGGCCTCCGCCAAGCCGGCCCGGCCCTCGGTCTTCCAGCATGCGCTGTTCCGCCCCCTGGCGGCGCTGGCCCTGCTGCTCCTGATCGACTTCCTCCTCATTCCGGGCTTCTTCCACCTGGAGATCAAGGACGGCCACCTGTACGGCAGCCTGGTCGACATCGTCAACCGCGCCGCGCCCCTGATGCTGGCCGCGATCGGCATGACCCTGGTGATCGCCACGCGCGGCATCGACATTTCGGTGGGCGCGGTGGTGGCCCTGTCCGGCACCGTCGCCTCGATGCTCATCGGCGGCACCATGGTCATCAACAACGGCGTGCCCGAGTACGTGGCGCAGACGCCGATGGGACTGGCCCTGCTGGCAGCCATGGGTGCGGCCGTGCTGTGCGGGCTGTGGAACGGCGCTCTGGTCGCGGGCCTGGGCCTGCAGCCGATCGTCGCCACCCTGATCCTGATGGTGGCCGGGCGCGGCCTGGCCCAGCTGCTGACCGACGGCCAGATTGTCACCGTCTACTACCAGCCCTTCTTCTTCCTGGGTAGCGGGTATTTAGCAGGCTTGCCCTTCGCGCTGTTCGTGGTGATCGCGGTCTTTGCCGCCACCAGCCTGCTGCTGCGGCACACGGCGCTGGGCCTGTTCATCCAGGCGGTCGGTATCAATCCGGTGGCGGCGCGCCTGGCCGGCATCCGCACCGCGGCCCTGGTCGTCTTCGTCTACGTGTTCAGCGCAGCCTGCGCCGGCATGGCCGGGCTGATGATCAGCTCCAACGTGAAGAGCGCCGACGCCAACAACGCCGGTCTGATGCTGGAGCTGGACGCCATCCTGGCGGTCACGCTGGGCGGCACCTCGCTCGCCGGCGGCAAGTTCTCGCTGATGGGCAGCATCATCGGCGCGCTGATCATCCAGACGCTCACCTACACCATTTATTCGCTGGGCGTCCCGCCCGAGGTCAACATGGTCGTGAAAGCAAGTGTGGTGTTCCTGGTCTGCATCTCGCAGTCCGACCAGTTCAAGAGCCTGTGGAAGAGGAGGGCGGCATGAACGCATTGACCACGCGCGTATCGAGCGCGCCCTGGTTCACCTCGGCGGCCACCGTGGTCCTGCTGGCGGCCATGTTGCTGGCCGGCGGCCAGGCCTATGAGGGCTTCCTGTCGCTGCAGGTGATGCTCAATCTCCTGATCGACAACGCATTCCTGCTGGTGCTGGCGATCGGCATGGGCGTCGTGATCCTCTCGGGCGGCATCGACCTGTCGGTGGGCGCGGTGCTGGCCCTGAGCACCATGGTGGCGGCCTGGCTGCTGCAGGTGGCGCATTGGCCGCCGCTGGCCGTGATCGCGCTCGTGCTGCTGGGCGGTGCGTGTTTTGGGGGCGCCATGGGTGCGATCATCCACTTTTTCCGCCTTCAGCCCTTCATCGTCACCCTGGCCGGCATGTTCCTGGCCCGTGGCCTGTGCTACCTGATCAGCATCGAGTCGATCACCATCGAGGATCCGCTGTTCGTGGCCATGTCGCAGACCCAGCTGCCGTTCCTGGGCGGCTTCCTGTCGCCGGGCGCGCTGATCGCGATCGCGATGCTGCTGCTGGCGGTGTGGATGGCGCATTACTCGTCCTTCGGACGCGCGGTGTACGCCATCGGCGGCAACGAACAGTCGGCGGCGATGATGGGCCTGGCCGTGGGCCGGACCAAGGTAGCGGTGTATGCCTTCAGCGGCTTCTGCGCGGCGCTGGGCGGCCTGCTGTTCTCGTTCTACATGCTGTCCGGCTACGGCCTGCATGCGCAGGGCACCGAGCTGGATGCCATCGCGGCGGTCGTCATCGGCGGCACCCTGCTGACCGGCGGCTACGGCTACATCCTCGGCGCGCTGTCGGGCGTGCTGGTGCTCGGCACCATCCAGACCCTGATCGCCTTCGACGGCACCCTCAGCTCCTGGTGGACCAGGATCGTCATCGGCGCGCTGCTGTTCGTGTTCTGCGTGGTCCAACGCCTGATGGGCTTCCGTCAGAAGCAAAGCTAATGAATATAAGCAATATATAAGGAGACGTGATGAATAAGATGTCCGTACTCGTGGCCGGACTGGCCGCTGCATTGGCCGCGCCCCTGGCCGGGGCTTCGAATCCCATCGTGAAGGACATCTTCACCGCCGACCCGGCCGCGCTGGTCGACAACGGCCGCGTCTATCTTTACGTCGGCAAGGACGAGGCGCCGGTCGGCGGCAAGGAATACGTCATGAACGAGTGGCGCGTCTACTCCAGCTGCGACATGAAGAACTGGACGGATCACGGCTCGCCCCTGCGCTACAGCACCTTCAAGTGGGCCGGGCGCGACGCCTGGGCCTCGGACATCGTCAAGCGGGGCGGCAAGTACTATTTTTATTCGACCGTGGACCACGCCACCCTCAAGAGCAAGGCGATCGGCGTGGCCGTCTCCGACAGCCCGACCGGTCCCTTCGTGGACGCGCGCGGTAGCGCGCTGATCACCAACGACATGACCAGGGAAACCGATATCCCGTGGGACGACATCGACCCGGCCGTCTTCATCGACGACGATGGCCAGGCCTATCTGTACTGGGGCAACACGGTGATGAAGTACGCGAAGCTCAAGCCCAACATGATCGAGATCGACGGTCCGATCCACACCGTGGGCCTGGACAACTTCGTGGAAGCGGCCTACCTGCACAAGCGCAAGGACACCTACTACCTCTCGTACTCGCGCAAATTCCCGGAAGAGACCGTGGTGATGAGCGGCCCGACCGCCACCGGGCCCTGGACCTACGGCGGCGTGATCATGGAGAAGAACAGCAACGTCAATACGATCCACCAGGCCATCGTCGAGTTCAACGGCAAGTCCTACATCTTCTACCACAACGGCAAGCTGCCGACCGGCGGCGAATACCGCCGCTCGGTCGCGGTGGAAGAACTGCACTACGGCCCGGACGGCAAGATGCTGCCGGTGGCGCAAACGGCGGAAGGGCCGGCCGCCAACCCGTCCCCTGGCTGCAAGTGATAGCCACCAATCGGTATTTCCATTGGATCGATATCACAAATGATATGATTTCCTGATGGATACGACGAACCCCAACTGGTTTCTGAAGGCGCGTCTCAAGACGCGCCAGCTGCTGCTCCTGATCGCGCTGGACGACTACCGCAACATCCACCGCGCGGCCGAGGAACTCCACATGACGCAGCCGGCGGCGTCCAAGCAGATCAAGGACCTGGAAGAGATGCTGGAGGTGCGCCTGTTCGAGCGCCTCCCGCGCGGGATGGAACCGACCATCTACGGCGAGACCATGATCCGCCACGCGCGCATGGCGCTCACCAGCCTGGCGCTGGCGCACGACGACCTGGTCGCCCTCAAGGCCGGCCTGTCCGGGCAGGTGGAAGTGGGCGTCATCATGTCGCCGGCGATGGCGCTGCTGCCGCGCGCGATCGCGCGCATCAAGGAGCAGGCGCCCTTGCTGCGCATCGGCGTGCACCTCGAGCCCAGCAACGTCCTGCTCGACAAGCTCCAGCGCGGCACGCTCGACTTCATGATCGGCCGCATCCTGGAGAAGGAAGACTCGAGCGGCCTGGTGTACGAGGAGCTGACCGAGGAACCCGCCTGCGCGGTGGTGCGTCCCGGCCATGCGCTGCTCGAGGCCAGGGACCTGCGCCTGGAAGACATCGCCGACCAGCCCTGGATCCTGCCGCCGCCCGGCAGCATCCTGCGCCACCGCTTCGACATGATGTTCCGCCGCGCCGGCCTGCAGCCGCCAGTGAACGTGGTCGACACCACCGCGCTGCTGCTCATCACCACGCTGCTGCAGCAGACCGATTCGCTGCACGTGATGCCGCAGGAAGTGGCGCAGTACTACGCGTCGCTGAACGTGATGCGCATCCTGCCGATCGAGCTGCCCTGCAAGATGGACGCCTTCGGCATCATCCGCCAGCAGGACCACCTGCTGGCGCCGGGCGCGGACCTGCTGCTCAAGCAGGTGAGGCTGGCGGCCTCCGAGATCTACTGAACCGAGGACCCTGAACATGATGAAAGCCCGTCTGAGCTTCGCACTGGCGCTCGCGCTGGCCTTGCCGGCCGCCGCCACCGAATTCGCCAACCCGCTGGTGCTGCAACGGGCCGACCCGCATGTGACGCTGCATGGCGACGGCTATTACTACTATACGGCCACCGTCCCGGAATACGACCGGATCGAACTGCGCCGCACCCGCTCGCTGAACCAGCTGGGCAAGGCCGAGGCCAAGGTCGTCTGGCGCAAGCATGCCGGCGGCCCGATGAGCCGCCACATCTGGGCGCCGGAACTGCACCACATCGACGGCAAGTGGTACCTGTACTTCACGGCCGGACGCGAGGATGCCCCTTTCGACATCCGCCTCTACGTGCTCGAGAATGCCGCCGCCAATCCCCTGGAAGGGCAGTGGATCGAACGGGGACAGCTCAAGACCGGCTGGGAATCCTTTGCCCTCGATGCGACCACCTTCGTGATCAAGGGCCAGCGCTACCTGGCCTGGACCCAGAAGCCGCCCACGGCGGACCGGCACATGACCGCCGTGTACCTCGCGAAGATGGACACGCCGCTGTCGATCCAGGGTCCGGCGACGCTCTTGACCACGCCCGACTATGCGTGGGAGAAGATGACCCATCACGTCAACGAGGCCCCGGCCGTGCTGGTGAAGAATGGCCGCGTCTTCATGACGTATTCCGCCAGCGCCACCGACGCCAGCTACAGCCTGGGCCTCTTGACGGCCGCGGAATCTGCCAACCTCCTCGACCCGGCCGCCTGGACCAAGTCGCCGCTGCCGGTGTTCCAGAGCAGTGCGGCGACCGGGCAGTACGGCCCGGGACACAATTCCTTCACCACCACGCCGGACTGCAAGCAGGACATCCTGGTCTACCACGCGCGCAACTACGAAAAGATCACGGGCGACTCCCTGTTCGACCCGAACCGCCATACGCGCGCGCAGCCCATCACGTGGCGACCGGACGGCACGCCGGACTTCGGGGCTCCGGTGCCGGATGCGAGTGTGGCCCGGCCGTCGCGCTGAAGCAGGTATCGATCGAAGGAATCAATCCGGTTCGGGCCGGTCTATGCCGGACACTTCCTGCGCGGCGTCCTGCGTTTCGCCTTCCGCCTGCGCCCCCGGCGTGCGCAGGCGCAGGTTCGCTGCCAGCATCGACACGAACAGCTTGGTGGCCGGATTCAGCGGGCGGCGCGGGTGCGACACGCTCACCACGCGCCGCATCAGCCTCGGCGACACGATGGCATGGGCGCGCAGCGACCCGCTGGCCAGCTGCCGGTGCACCGCGACGCGCGGGACGATGCTGGCCACCGGGCAGCGCTCGACCAGGTTGATGGCCGCGATCAGGGAGTCGATTTCGAACTTGGCCGTCAGCTCGATGTTCTCGTTCTCGGCGAAGCTGTCGATGTTGCTGCGCAGGCCATGGCCGCGGCTCGGCAGGACGAGCGGCAGGCCTAGCGCGGGCACCTGGCGCAAGGCCAGATTCTGCGGCAGGCTGGCCGCCAGGCCGGCCCCGGTGATCAGGACCATCTCCTCGTCGACGATGTGCTCGACGTCGAGCGCCAGCGGGCGGCGCGGCTTGTTGACGATGGCCGCATCCAGCCGTCCCGCCGTGACCCAGTCCGTCAGCGTGCTGGTATAGCCGTCGCTCACCGTCACGTCCACCTCCGGATACTTGTTCGAGAAGTCGCTCAGCGTCTCGACCAGCACCCCTTCGGTGATCGAGGCGATCAGGCCGATCTTCACGTGCCCGCGGATCTCTCCCTCGCTGCTGAGCATCTGGGCCTCGGCATTCGAGAAGTCGCGCACGATGGGGACGAACAGGCGGTACATCTGGCGCGCGGCGGCGGTCGGCACCATGCCCTGCTTGCCTCGCTCGAACAGTTTCTGGCCGAGGTGATCCTCTAGCCTGCCGATCTGCATGCTCAGGGCTGGCTGGACGATGTTCAGCCTGTGCGCGGCGCGGGTGACGGTGCCTTCCTCGTACAGCGCAATGAAGTAGTGAATCTGGCGCAAGTCCATGGGAATGTGGCTTCAGGTATCGATGTCCGAAGCCGGCATCTTACTTCAGAATGAGTGCCGCAGCCCGGCCATGATGCCGTTCTGCGTGCGTCCCGGCGCCGCGCTGCCGCCCACGTCGAGGGCGATCGCCGCCTGACCCCGGTTGTCCATGCGCCCGACCGCGCCGTACACGGCGGTACGCTTCGAGAAGGCGTGGGTGAGGCGCGCGGCCACCAGGGTCGAATCGTCCGCCGATGCGTCGACCGCCTTGCGAGCGACCTGGGCGTCCAGCGTCAGGCTGGCGCTGAGGGGATGGCTGACCCCCAGATAGTAGAGGTCCGATTCGGTCCTGCCTGGCGCGGCATCCGTGGTCCTGGCAAACATGCCGCCGCCCAGCTTGGTGCGTCCGAGCATGACGTAGGCGTTGACGCCTACCCGGCGGTCGGTGTTTGCGCTGCTCGTGAGGCCGTTCGCCGCGCCCGGGCCGCCGCGCATCCGGTCGTAGACGGCATTGATGCCGTATGCGTCGGTTTCATAGCCGAGCAGCGCGGTGACCTGGCGGCAGGCGTCGTCGTCGGCCGCCAGTTCGCCGGGGCAGCCGGTTGCCGCGGCCCCGCCGGCCGAGGACGTGTCGCGCCCGAGGCTGTAGCTGGCGCCGACGGTCCAGCCCTTGAAGTTGCCCACATAGGCCAGCGCATTGTCGCTGCGCGCATTCGGCAGGTAGAGGTCGATGCTGCTGATCGAGAACAGGCTGGGACCGAGGACGTCGCTCTTGGCGGTGCTGAGGTAGGTCATGTTCATCACGCGTCCGAGTTGGAGCGTGCCCCACGCGCCCTTCAGGCCGACCCAGGCCTGGCGGCCGAACAGCCGGCCACCCTGTCCGGAAATCCCGGTGTCGGGCCCGAAACCGCCTTCCAGCGCGAAGGCCGCGCTGAGTCCGCCGCCCAGGCTTTCTTCGCCGCGAAAGCCGATGCGCGAGGGCAGGCTGCCGGTCAGCGACGGGATCCGGGTGACGGCACTGCCGTCGGCGCCCGCATTGCCGATGCGGGCTACGGCCGCGTCGACGACGCCGTACACCGTGACGCTGCCCTGCGCGCATGCCGGGCCCGCCAGGCAGCAGGCCAGGCATGCGCCGGCAAGCGCCGCCTTGCGGCGCTGTCCTTTGAGGTAATTCATGTTGTCTCCTTGTGTTGTTGGTTTGTGGTTCGCCGCTCAGACCAGGCCGGCGTTGCGGAAGATGTGCTTGGTCTCGAGGAAGTCGGCCAGGCCTTCGTAGCCATGCAGGCGGCCGATGCCGCTGCGGCGGTAGCCGCCGGTTTCCGCTTCGGCGAACAGCCGGTTGTGGTCGTTGATCCAGACGGTGCCGTTGCGCAGTGCGCGCGCCAGGCGCATGGCGCGGTCGCCGTCCGCCGTCCAGACACTCGCGGACAGCCCGAACACGCTATGGTTGGCGCGTGCCACCGCGTCCTTCTCGTCCTCGAATTTCTCGAGCACGACGAAGGGGCCGAAGATCTCGTCCTGGGTGAAGAAGGCGCCGGTATCGGCGTGCGCGACCAGGGTCGGGCTCAGGAAGTGGCCGTCCGCCAGCTTGCCGCCGCCACGTCCGCCGCGCAGCACGACTTCGTCGCACATGTCGAGGGCGCGTTCGACGTCGCACGACACGCGATCGAGCGACTCGCCGTCGATCAGCGGCCCCATGCCGGTGCCCGGAGCGTCGCCCGGCGCGACGACGATTGCTTCCAGTGCCGCCTTCAGGGCGCGCTTCATCTCATCGAAACGCGAGGCATGCACCAGCACGCGGCGCGCGGCCGTGCACTGCTGGCCCGAAATGATGGTCGCCGCCGTGGCCAGGCGCTGGGCCACGGACCTGATGTCGGCGTCGGGAAACACCAGGCAGCTCGACTTTCCTCCCAGTTCCAGCGACAGCTTCTTCATGGTCGGCGCGGCGGCCGCCATGATGCGCTGGCCGGTGAGGTTCGAGCCGGTAAAGCTCAGCACGTCCACCTCGGCCGAGGCCACCAGTTCCTGCGCCACCTCGCTGCCCCGTTCCAGCACCAGGTTGAGCACCCCGTGCGGCAGGCTTTCCACCGCCGCCAGTTCGCGCAGCACCTCGGTGGTGATCAGTGCGGTCTGGTGCGCCGGCTTGATGACCACGGTGCAGCCGGCCGCCAGCGCCGGCGCGAGCGAGCGGATCAGGAGCACCACCGGCGCGTTCCACGGGATGATCAGGCCCGCCACCCCGGCCGCCTCGCGCAGCGTGGCCGAGTAGGCGCCCGGCTCGACTTCCATGAAGTGCCCCGGGATGTGGCGGGTCAGGCCCGCGTAGTAGCGGATTTCCGAGATGGCCGCCGCCAGCTCGCCGCGCGACTGCGCCAGCACCTTGCCGTTTTCCTGGGTGAGCAGGGCGGGCAGTTCGGGGCGCTGCTCGAGGCGCTGCGCCCACTCCAGCAGCACCAGCTGGCGCAGGCGCGCATCGTGCGGCCACAGCGAGGCATCGAAAGCCCGGCGCGCGCCGGCGATGGCGAGGCGCGCATCCTCGGCCCCGCTGGCGGCGTAGCTGCCGATGACGCTGCCGTCGGCCGGGTTGCGGCTTTCGCCGACGGCGCCGGACGCGGCGCCCTGCCACTGCCCGTCGATGTAGTTGCGTGCGTTCAGATTGCTCATCCGGAGCTTCCCCCTGGGTTCAGCTGCCGTTGAAGCTAGGGGAACGCTTCGCATGGAAGGCTTCGACGCCTTCGCGGAAGTCGTCCGAGGAACGCAGGCGGCTGTAGCAGTGGCCTTCCAGCTCGATGGCGATCGACAGCGGCGAATCCTCGGTGTCGTTCAGGAGCTTCTTGGCGGTGCGCTGGGCGATCGGCGAGAAGGCGCGCAGTTCGTCGACCAGGCGGTCGGTGGCGGCTTCCAGCTCGGCGTCCGGCACGCATTCGGTGGCCACGCCCCAGTCGTAGGCCTGCTGGCCCGGGATGCGGCGCGAGCGCATCACGATGTCCTTGGTGCGCGTGATGCCGACCATCTTCTGCAGGCGCGCCGAGCCGCCCGAGCCCGGGATCTGGCCGAGCTTCTGTTCCGGCAGCGCGTAGAAGGTGGTGTCGGTGGCGATGCGGAAGTCGCAGGCCAGCGAGATCTCGAAGCCCACGCCGAAGCAGAAGCCGCGGTTGGCGGCGATCACCGGCTTGCTGCAGCGCGCCGGGGCGGCGATGTTCCAGGCCAGCTTGGACACGTGCTCCGGGCTGGCCTCGAGGAAGCCCCTGATGTCGCCGCCGCTGGAGAAGTGCTGGCCTTCGGCGCGCAGCACGATCACGCGCACGCGTTCGTCGAAGTCGAGCGCCTCGAACACCAGGCGCAGCTGGTCGCGCTGGGCCATCGAGATGATGTTGAACTGGCCGTTCGACAGGATGATGTCGGCACGCTGGCGCTCCGGGTCGACTTCCACGCGGAAGCCCTTGAGGTTGTCGAGCAGCTGGTGGGCCGGGTGGTTCAGTTGGGTTGCTTGGGTCATGTTGTTCTCCTGGAGGTTATTGACTGCGTTGTTCGCTTGTTTGCTTGTTCATGCCTTCCCAGCGTTTGACGAGACCGTCGTGGGGAAGGTCGAACAGGTCGAGCAGGCGCCCGACGGTATGGTCGACGAGCTCGTCGAGCGAGCCGGGACGGGTGTAGAAGGCCGGCACCGGCGGAAAGATGATGCCGCCCATCTCGGTCACGCTCGTCATGTTGCGCAGGTGCGCGAGATTCAGCGGCGTCTCCCTCGCGACCAGCACCAGCCGGCGCCGCTCCTTGAGCATCACGTCGGCCGCGCGCGCAACCAGGTTGTCGGCCAGCCCGTGGGCGATGCTGGCCAGGGTTTTCATGGAGCAGGGCGCCACCACCATGCCGGCCGACCGGAAGGAACCGCTGGCGATGGTCGCGCCGATGTCCTTGACGTTGTGGACGACGTCGGCAAGCGCCTCGATGTCGCTGCGCCGCAGGTCGAGTTCCTGCTGGGCCGTCATGACGCCGGACGACGACATCACCAGGTGCGATTCGCAAGCGCCTGATTCACGCAGGGCCTGCAGCAGGCGCACGCCGTAGATGGCGCCGCTGGCGCCGGTGATTGCGACGACCAGGCGCGGCTTGCTCATGTGCGCACCGTCACGTTCGACCAGTCGATGGCGGCGCCGCGCACGATCTCCTGGTCGAGGTCGATCTCGGTCTCGCCCGGGATGCGCACCTTGGTAAAGACGTGGCCGTGGTAAGCCACCGGCTTGGTGGCGTCCAGGCCCATCTTGGCGCTGATGCCCTGCAGATGCGGCGGGGCGACGCCGTCGCCGGTGTAGCCCACCGTGGTCGAGGGGTCGAGCACCGAGCCCTGCGCGCCCGGGATGACGATCAGGTCGCGGTCAGCCTGGAAGCGGGTGGCGACCGCCCATTCGACCTGCTGCGGATCGTGCACGTCGACGTCCTCGTCCACCACCGTGACCTGCTTGATGTCGTAGTGGGCGCCGAAGGCGCCGAGGATGACGTTGCGCGGCTCGCCTTCGCGCTGCTTGCGGAACTTGACGTACAGGTGGTAGCGGCCCACGCCGCCGACCGACAGGTGGACGTCGAGCACGCCGGGGAAGCTGCGCTGCAGGTGGGCCAGCATGGTGGCCTCGCGCGGGATCGAACCGAGCAGCAGGTGCTCCATTTCGGCCGGCACGATGGTGTGGTAGATCGGATTGTGGCGGTGGGTCACGGCCTCCACCACGATCACCTCGCGGTTCTCCTGGGCGCTGTAATACTTCGGGAACTCGCCGAACGGGCCCTCCGGCTCGCGCAGCTTCGGGAGCAGCTTGCCTTCGATGACGATTTCGGCATTGGCCGGCACCCGCACCTCGCTGGTGAGGCACTTGGCGACCGGCAGCGGCGCGCCGTGCAGGGCGCCGGCGATCTCCAGCTCATCGTGGTCGATCGGCGTGATCGCCTGCGACGCGAGCAGGGTGAGCGGATCGGCGCCGATCACCACCGCCACGTCGAGCGGCTGGTCGTTCGCCTCGGCCGCCTGGTAGAAGGCCAGCAGGTGGCGCGGCAGCATCAGGATCGCCATACGGTCGCGGCCGTGCACCTGGATGCGGTTGATCGACACGTTCTGCACGCCGGTCACCGGATTGCGCGCGATCACCAGCCCGGCGGTGATGTAGGGACCGTTGTCATGCTCGCTGTGGGTCGGGATCGGCAGCAGGGCGTGCAGGTCTGCCTGGCCGCCTTCGTCGAAACGGTGCACGACCTGCTGGCAGGGCGCGCCGCCGGCATCGACCTCGCGCCAGGGCAAGGGGCGCTCGACTGCCGCCCGGAAGGCGCCCAGCAGCTGCGCCTGTTCCACGCCCATCGCCTCGGCGATCCAGGCGCGGCGCGAGACGAAGCCGGACACCACGGGAATCTCATGGCCGCCCGGGCGCGGGAAATAGGCGGCCTGGGCGCCATCGAGGCGCTTGGCGATCGCCGCCAGCCGGTGCTCGAGCGGCACGCCTTCGCGGATCACCGCCAGGCGCTGCGTCGCTTCCAGGTGGGCCAGCCACTCGCGCAGGTCGCGCGCCTTACCGGTCGACATCACTTCTGCGTTCGCATCTGCCTTCATTGCACACTTCCTTCCTTGTTGCCGGGCGCGGGCACCGGTTCGTACTCACCGGCCACCAGCTTGCGTCGCAGGATCTTGCCGACCGGTGACTTGGGGATCTCCCGCACGAAGACGTATTCGCGCGGGCGCTTGAAGTTCAGCAGGTCGGACGACTGGCAGTAAGCATTCAGCGCTTCCGGGCTCACCACGCCGTGCGTCTTGATGAAGGCGACCACCTTCTGGCCCCAGCGCTCGTCCTTCAGGCCGGCCACCGCCACCTCGTCCACGGACGGATGCAGCGACAGCACCGATTCGATGTCGACCGGGGAGATGTTTTCGCCGCCGCTGATGATCATGTCGTCCATGCGTCCGGTCACGAACAGGTCGCCGTCCCCGTCCAGATAGCCGGTGTCGCCGGTGAAGTACCAGCCGTCGCGGATCGACTTGGCGTCGGCGTCGGGCCGGTTCCAGTAGCCTTCGAAGGCTTCGTCGCCCTGCAGGTCGCAGATGATCTGGCCTTCCTCGCCCGGCGCGACGCTGCCTTCGGGCGACTCGGCGTTCAGCGGCACCACGCGCAGCCGGGTATTCACGCCGGCACGCCCGGCGCTGCCGGCCTTGCGGGTCGCGTCCTGGTCGATGGCGAAGGTGTACACCTCGGACGAGCCGTAGTGGTTGACGAACAGTTCGGGCTGGAAGGCCTCGGTCAGGCGCTTGAGCAGGCCGTCCGGCATCGGCGCCCCGGCGAAACCGAGCTTGCGCACCGACGAGATGTCGGCGCCATGTTTTTCGCGCCAGGCCAGCATGTCGTGATAGAGCGTCGGCACCAGGTACAGGTTGGTCACGCGTTCCTGCTCGATCGAACGGAAGGCGGCGGCGCAGTCGAACTTCGGCACGCAGACGAACAGGCCGTCGATCAGCGCCATGGCCAGCAGCGAGCGCACGCCCATCGTGTGGTACAGCGGCATGACGCCGAGGGTGCGTTCGCCGCGCCGGTACAGGTTCTGGGCGACGTGGCCGAGGGCGCCGGCGCGCTCGGCGCGGTGGCGGCGCGGCACGCCCTTCGGCTTGCCGGTCGTGCCCGAGGTGTACAGCATCAGCGAGACGTCTTCCGCTTGCGCCGCCAGGATCGGCGTCGCGGGCGGCTGCGCCAGCAGCTCGTCGAAGCCCAGTGTACCGCCGGCGACGCCGCCGACGGCGATGCGGGCCACGCCGCCGGCTGCCGGGCTGCCGGCGACCGCCGCTTCGCTCACCGCTTCATACACGAGCGCCTTGGCCCCCGAGTCGATCAAGCAGTACTCGACCTCCTCGGGCTTGGCGCGCCAGTTGAGCGGCGTGACGATGACGCCGCTGAACTGGCAGGCCCAGTGCAGCGTGGCCATTTCGATGCGGTTCTGCAGCACCACCAGCAGGTGGTCGCCGCGTTCCAGGCCAAGGGCGTCCAGGCCGGCGCAAGCGCGCTGTATGCGCTCGTACCACTCGCCATACGTAAGACGCTGCTCGCCGTCCACGACCGCCAGCGCATGGGGGCTGCGCTCGACGCTTTGCAGGAATGTGCGTCCAAGATCCAGCACGATGTTCTCCTCCGGTTGATTGCTATTCGATCTATGTGTTGAATTACGCGTTGACCAGCCTGGACTGTCCGGCGTCGCCCACGCCGGCGTGGCCCGGGCTGTCCGGCGCCAGGCCGGCGCCGTGGGGCCTGCCGAGACGCTCGGCGGCCGTCTCCAGCACGGCCTTGACGATGTTGGTGTAGCCGGTGCAGCGGCACAGGTGGCCGGACAGCATCTCGCGTACTTCGAGCTCGCTCGGGTCCGGGTTGCGGCGCAGGTAGTCGGTGCAGGACATCATGATCCCGGCGGTGCAGAAGCCGCACTGCAGCGCGTGGTTGCGGCGGAAGGCTTCCTGCAGGTCGGACAGGCCTTCCTGGCCGGCGTTCAGCCCTTCGACGGTCTCGACCCGGCAGCCTTCGGCCTGCACCGCCAGCGTCATGCAGGAGCGCCCGGCCACGCCGTCAATGTTCACCGTGCAGGCGCCGCAGACGCCGTGTTCGCAGCCGACGTGGGTGCCGGTGGCGCCCAGGTCCTGGCGCAGGAAGTCCGACAGCAGGGTGCGCGGTTCGCAGGTGCCGCTGCGCCGTTGGCCGTTCAGGACCAGTTCGATGCGCACCACCTCGTTTTTGCGGTAGGTTTTCATGAGAGTGCCTTTTCAATCGCGGCGCGCCCCAGGTGGCGCACCAGTTGCCGCCTGAACTTGGCCGAGGCGTGGTGGTCGTCCTTGGCGCCCAGCTCCCAGGCGAAATCGTTGATCGCCGCTGCCAGGTCGTCGCCGGCGATGCGGCCCCAGGTCCGCACCGTCGGCCGATCCGAGACGCCGCCGACGGCCAGGCGGATACTGTCGGGGCCGACCACGGCCGCCACCGCGCACATGGCGAAGTCGCCATGGCGGCCGGAGAACTCGTCGAAGGCATAGCGCACGCCCGGCTGGGCGAGCGGATAGCGCGCTTCCACCAGCAGTTCGTCCGGCGCCCGCGCCGTCATCAGCATGCCCTGGAAGAAATCGGCCGCGGCGACGGTGCGCTGGCCGCGGCGGCTGCGCAGCACCACTTCGCCCCCTAAGGCCAGCAGGGCCAGCGGCAGCTCGGCGCTCGGGTCGGCATGGGCGATCGAGCCGCACACGGTGCCGCGGTTGCGGATCTGGAAGTGCGAGATGTGCGGGAAGGCCTGGGCCAGCAGCGGCACTTCCGTGGCCAGCGCGGCGCGCCACTCGACGCTGCCCTGGGTCGCGGCGGCGCCGATCACCAGGTGCTTGCCGCTGGCGCGGACGTAGTTCAGGTCCGGCACACGCGAAATGTCGATCAGGACGCTCGGCTGGGCCAGGCGCAGATTCAGGACGGCCATCAGCGACTGGCCACCGGCCAGAATGCGCGCGTCCTCGCCGGCCTCGGTCAGCAGGGCCACGGCTTCGTCAAGGCTGGCGGGACGGGCGTAGTCGAATGCTTGCGGTTTCATCGTTGTACTCCAAACAGGGCCAGGATGCGTGCCAGCAGGCCGCGTTTCGCCGAGGGTGCGGCCACTGCAGCCCCTTTGCCGCCGGCCTCGCGGCCGAGCTGCTCGAACAGCTGGTTCAGCACGATCTTGGCGGCGCCCTCCAGCATGCGGCTGCCCACGGCGGCCACCTTGCCCGACACTTCGGCCGCGTAGTCGTAGCGCAGCAGCGTGCCGCCGTTCGATGGCTCGAGCGTGACGATGCCGCTGCCGCGCGCGCTGCCGACCGCGGACAGGCCGGAACCGGCCAGGCGCAGGCTGCGCGGCGGATCGAGTTCGGACAGCGCCACCTCGGCGGCGTAGCGCGCCTTGATCATGCCCACGCCGACACTGACGTCGGCCCGGTAGCGGTGTTCTCCCGCCGGCTCCAGCGCGTTGCAGCCGGGGATGACCTTGGCCAGCGCCACCGGGTCGAGCAGGACCCGGAACACGGCTTCGGGCGGCGCGTCGAGCAGCACTTCGCCGCGCGCGGCCAGCGCTTTGCCGCCCTTGCCGCCGCCGGCCGTTGCCGGTGCGGGCGCGGCCGGCGCCTGGCGCACCGCCGGCGAGGGCGGCGGCTCGTCGGCGCCGATCAGGTCGACGACCTTCGAGGGCGTGAGCGGCAGTTCGACGTCCTTCAGGCCGAGCGCGTCGGCCACCGCGTTGCCGATGCACGGCGGCGTGCTCATGTTGTTGCCTTCGCCCAGGCCCTTGGCGCCCAGCGGCGTGAAGGGCGAGGGGGTCTCCATGTGGATGATCTGCGGTTCCGGCACTTCGCAGGTGGTGGGCACCAGGTAGTCGGCGAAGGTGCCGGACTGGAAGCTGCCGTCCTCGCCGTAGCGGAACTCCTCCATCAGCGCCGCGCCCAGGCCCTGGGCAAACGCGCCGCGGATCTGGCCGTCGGCCAGGGCCGGGTTCAGGATCTTGCCGGCGTCGTGGGTGGTGACGTACTTGTCGATGGTCACGCGGCCGGTATTGCGGTCGATCTCGACGCCGCATACGTCGAACGCGAAGCCGTAGGCGGCCGAGGTGTTGACGCGGTCCTGATCGTCCGGCGCGCCGAGCTGCGGCGCGGTCCAGAAGGCGGTTTCGCGCAGGCCCGGCTCGACGCCTTCCGGCAGCAGGCCAGGAGCCCAGTGCGGGCTGGCGGCCATGCGCAGGAAAGGCAGGGAACGTGACGGCTCGCCCTTCGCGTGTACCTTGCCGCCGGCGAAGACGACGTCGACCGGGGCCACGCCCAGCTGCGGCGCCGCCACCAGCGCGAGCTTGTCACGGATCTTGCAGGCTGCCAGGTGGACGGTGCCTGCTACCGCCCCGGCGAAGCGGCTCGAGTAGTTGCCGGCCGCGACAGACCATGCATCCTTCTGGGTGTCGAATTCGACGTTGACCGCGACCTGGTCCGGATCCACGCCCAGCACGTCGGCCACCACCTGGGTGCACACGGTGCGGTGGCCCTGGCCGGCGGGGGCCGAAGCGATGGTGACGTTGATGCCGCCGAGCGGGTCGATGGCCACGCTGGCCGAGGCGATGGCGCCGTTCTTCGGGCCGGCCTTGGCGCGCGCTTCCTTCGGCAGGACGGTCGTGATGTAGCCCATGTTCGAGATCGAGGGCTCGACGATCGCGGCAAAGCCGATGCCGTACAGCCGGCCTTCGGCACGGGCGCGCTTGCGCTTTTCGTACAGGGCAGCCAGACCGCCTTCGTCCTGCATCAGTTCCAGCGCGCGCTGGTAGTTGCCCGAGTCGATCAGGGCGCCGGCCGCCGCCTGGTAGGGGAAGGCGTCGGCGGGAATGAAGTTGCGGCGGTAGACCTCGAGCTGCTCCAGCCCCAGTTCGACGGCGATGCGCTGCATCAGGCGCTCGAGCTGGAAGTAGACCTGGGGCCCGCCGAAGCCGCGCACCAGGCCGGCCGGGGTCTTGTTGGTCAGCACCACGCGGTTGCGCACCGCCAGGTTCGGGATCGCATAAGCGCCGGTAAGAACGCCGTGCATGCGGTAGAAGGTGGCCGGTTCCGGCGCGCGCAGGTAGCCGCCGACGTCGTCGAACTGGTCGTACGACAGGGCCGTGATACGGCCGTCGCCTTGCACCGCGGCGCGGATGGTCGACAGGCGGTTGGTGGACGAGGTCAGGCCGCCCAGGTGCTCGAGCCGGTCCTCGACCCATTTCACGGGGGCGCCGGCCTTGCGCGAGGCCAGGCACATCAGCACCGCGTACTGGAACACCGCGTGCTTGACGCCGAAGCTGCCGCCGGAGTCGCGGAAGGTACGGTGGCGCAGCTTGTGGCCGGGCACGCGCAGCGCCAGCGCCATCACGGTGTGCAGGGAGAACGGCCCCATGAAGTTGGAGGCGACGTCGTAGCCTTCTTCTTCCGACAGGTAGTCTGCGACCACCACCGCGCCTTCGATCGGGGTGCACGAGTTGCGCGGATAGTGCACCGTGAGCTCCACCGTGTGCGGCGCATTGGCGAAAGCGGTTTCCGGGTCGCCGTAGCGAAAGCTCCGGTCGCTGGCGATGTTGCTGCCGTGGCCTTCGTGCAGGATGGGAGCGTCGGGGCGGATCGCGGACTCGATCGACACCACCGGGTCGAGCTGGGTGTAGTCGACCACCAGCAGGTCGGCCGCATCCTCGGCCAGGTAGCGGGTGTCGGCGACGATCACCGCGACCGGTTCGCCCGCATAGCGCACCCGGTCCACCGCCAGCGCCCACATCTCCATCGGGGCCTTGACGCCGACCACGAAGGGTTTCGACCAGGCAGCCAGGTCGCGCCCGGTCAGCACGGCGCGCACGCCGGGCAGGGCTTCGGCGCGGCTGCTGTCGATGCCGTTCAGGACCGCATGGGCATGCGGCGAGCGCACGATGGCCGCGTGCAGGGTGCCCGGCTTGACGCCGACGTCGTCGCCGTACTGGCCGCGCCCGGTCAGGAGCGAGGCGTCCTCGATGCGCCGCATCGGGCGGCCCACGAAGGGTTGGGCCTGCTGCTGCCCAGCGACGTGAGCGGTCTTCATTTCCATGCTATCGAACTCCCGGGCGTGACGCCTGTGTTGATAATTTCAGTATAGGGAGGCAAGGTCATCACGCCTAATAGTGTTTATTGATCCGAAATATCACAATTTGTGATGCGTTCGGCGGCCTTCGGCCACTGGGGCGTCCGCATCCAGGCCGACGATCCGCCGCTCTTCCTCGCCCATGGTGGCGTGTCCGCTGCCGTGGAACAGCGTGCCCCACAGCCCCTTCCTCAGGTCGCTGGTGCCGAACAGGGCGTCGCAGATCGGGAAGGTGAGGTTGAAGTTGCGGGTTGCCATCAGCTCCGGATGGTGGTGGATGACGTGCATCCGGCGCACCGTGTTCACCAGCGGCAGGCGGTCCAGGAAAGGGCTGTCGGTCACGTGTGACAGGGTGTGCAGCGCCTCGTACATGAGGAAGTAGCCGGCCATGGTCAGCATCGCGATGTAGCCGGCGTTGGCCGACCACAGCCAGCCCACCAGCAGCGCGAATGGCAGCGCCGCCAGCACGAACATCACCGGCGCGAACGGCGGGAACAGCAATGCGCGCCACATCTTCTGTCCCTCGTACTCGAGCGTGACGTGGGTGAAGAACTGATGGTGCACCGCGCAGTGGCGCTTGTAGACCGTGTTGAAGTACTTGCTCGGGCGGTGCAGCAGGTAGCGGTGCGCCGCCCACTCGGCCCAGTTACCGAACAGGAAGATCGGCAGCGCGATCAGCCATTCCTGCCAGCGCGACGCTTCGATCTGGAACAGGCAGTAAGCGATCAGGCCGCCGGTGAACAGCAGGGTGAAGCCAAGGTGCATCTCGCCCCGGTACCAGCCCGGGGTGGCGGAGACGTAGTCGTCGCGAAAACGGGCGGAACGTTCGCGGATCTTCTGGTCTTTGGCATGCATGGCGCGCTCCTTTTTCAGGTCTGGCAGCGTTCAGGACTGCGGTTCGTCGAGCTTGCCGATCGTTTCGGGCACGATCAGGGCGGCGATCAGGAATAGGACGCTGATGCCACCCAGGTAGAGTGCGAGCGACATCGGCACATCGGTCGGCAGCGGCGACGACAGCGACACCATGGTCGGCATCAGGCCGCCGATCGCGAAGCCGATGTTCCACGACAGGCCGGTGCCGGTGGCGCGGATCGCCGTCGGGAAGCGCTCGTTCAGGAAGATCAGGATCGGCGCATAGCCGATGCTGCCGAGCATGCTGAAGGCGATGACGTAGATTGCCAGCGTGAGCGTATCGGTCACGCCCGGCATGAGGAGGGCGATGGCCGGCAGCAGGACCAGGCGCACGACGCCGATCCAGATGAAGGCCTTCTTGCGTCCGATCACGGTGCTCAGGTGCCCGGCGGCGATGGAGGCGACGATCACGCCGACGCTGCCCAGCATCAGGACGAAGCCGGCGGTCGTGGCCGGGGTGCCGGTCACCACCTTGAGGTAGGTGGGCAGGAAGCCCGAGGTCAGGTAGTAGCCGGCGCCGCCGCCGAAGGTCAGCAGAATGTTCACCAGCAGGACGTTGCGCCACTTGCCGCTGAACAGGGTGCGGACCGGATGTGCATCGGCCACCACGGTCGCCTTGCTGCGTGCCTTGGCTTCCTGCATCTTCTTGAACATGGGCGATTCTTCGAGCTTGCTGAAGATCGTAATGCCCAGCACGGCGCTGATGATGCCGGTGAAGAACATCCAGCGCCAGCCCCATTCGTCGAAGGCCTCGCCCGGGAAGATCTCGGACAGGATCCAGTAGACCACCGAAGCCAGCAGGGCGCCGAGGCCGGCGCCGCCGCCGCCGATCAGGCCCGAGACCGCGCCGCGCCAGCGCGGCGCCACCGACTCGGTGCCGATGGTGTGGGTCGAGGCGACCACGCCGCCGACGAACACGCCCTGGATCAGGCGCAGGGCGATGAACAGGATCGGTGCCACCACGCCGATCTGGGCGACGGTCGGCAGCAGGCCGAAGGCCGCGGTGGAGACGCCGACGCCGATCATCGAGGCGATCATGGCCGCCTTGCGGCCCTTGCGGTCGGCGTAGGACCCGAACAGGGCCGAGCCCAGCGGCCGCATCAGCACGGTAACCCCGAACGAGGCATACACCGCCGCAAGCGACAACATCGGGTTGTCGGACGGGAAGAACAGCCGGCCGATGATCGGCGCGACGAACAACAGGATGAACAGGTCGTACAGGTCGAGCGACCAGCCGACAGTTGAGGCGACCACCGCCCTGAGCGTATGGCGGTTGCTCTCCCGCTCCGTGAATGCGACTTCATTTGTGACCACAGCCATTTTCGTCTCCTAGGGTTGAGCAGCGCCCCGGCGCTGGACAGCACCGTGCGACTGCGAACTGTTTCTGCGCCGTCTGGCGCGGCGTCAGGGATCTACGGCCAGCACGCGCTGCTGACGCATGCCGGCCCCTGGCCGGCGCGACAGGATCGCGTCGGCGATTTTTTCGGCCATCATGATGGTGGGGATGTTGGTGTTCGCCGAGGGCAGGCTGGGCATGAGCGAGGCGTCCACCACGCGCAGATTCGCCACGCCGTATACGCGGCCCTCGGAATCGGTGACGGCCTGGCGGTCATGCGCAGGGCCCATGCGGCAGGTGCCGCTGGCATGCCACACCCCGAACACGCTCTTGCGGATGAAGGCATGCAGCGCGGCCTCGTCGGCCAGCAGCGCCGCCATGCGCTGGCCGCCGGTGACGAAGCGCTCGATGATCCAGCGCCGCAGGGGCGCCGGGGTGTCGAGGCCGATGCCGAGCAGCCGCGTCAGCAGGTCGTTGGCCGGGCTCACGCGGCTGAGGGCCTTGATGCGCGGCGAGAAAGCGGCCGGGAAGAAGTCGCCGGGGTGGCGGTGCAGGTCGGTGCGCTGCAGTACTTGCGCCAGCCGGCGCACGCCGAGCGCCATGCGCTCCAGGTCGCGCTCGTCCGACAGCAGGTTCAGTTCGACTTCCGGCGCCGCCGAGGGGTCGGACGACAGGATCCGTACCTGCCCGCGCGAGTACGGCCGGTTACACCAGAGGAAGAACAGCCCCAGGCGGTTGCCCAGCGCATGCCAGGCGGCGCGGGTGGCGCTCGACATGTACATGTCGCCCGCCTCGCAGCCGTCCAGCTGCGAGGAAAAGCGGGCCGCCGTCATGCTGGCGCGGCGGCGCGCGAGCGGCATGCGGAATTCCGGCGCCAAAAAATGGCAGAAGGTGAGCGCGGGGTGGTCCTGCAGGTTGCGGCCGACGCCGGGCCGGTCGGCCACCACCGGCACGCCGAGCTCGCGCAACAGCCGGGCATCGCCGATCCCGGCGCGCTGCAGCAGCGCGGGCGATTGCAGCGCGCCCGCCGAGACGATGACTTGGCGGGCGGCGAAGCGCACCCGGTTGCCGCGCGCGTCCACGGCGATCACGCCGCTCGCCGCGCCCTGCGTCATGACGAGCTGCTCGACCCGCATGTCGGCGTGGATGCGCAGGTTGGGCCGGGCGCGCGTGGCGGTGTCGAGGTAGCCGACGGCGGTGGAGACGCGGCGGTCGTCGATGTTCGAGAATGCCGCGGGGAACAGGCCGTCGCCGAATTCGGCGTTCTGGTCGTCCAGGTAGGGCAGGCCACTGGAGCGCAGGCCTGCCGCGAAGGCGTGGCAAAAGCGCGGCCAGGCGTCGGGCATGATGCGGCGGATCGGGATCGGGCCGCTGCTGCCGTGCAGGGGAGAGTCAGGAAAATCGAGGTCGCGCTCGAGCTTGCGGAAGTAGGGCAGCACCTCGTCCCAGCCCCAGCCGTCGGCGCCATCGCGGGCCCAGCCGTCATAGTCGCGCGGCAGGCCACGGTTGGCAGCCTGCACGTTGATGCTCGAGCCGCCGCCCATCACGCGGCCCTGTTCGTAGACCCTGGGTGCGGCGCCGGCGGTGGCGCGGGCTTTCAGCGCCGGCCAGATATAGCGCTCGCCCCAGAACAGCGGCATCGGGTAGCTGTCGAGGATTTCGGCCGGTACCGCGCCCGGCGGCGTGTCGGCGCCGGCCTCGATCAGGGCGACCCGCATGCCGGGATCGGCGGACAGGCGGTTGGCGAGCACACAGCCTGCCGATCCTCCGCCCACGATCAGGTAGTCGAAACTTTCCTGTGCCAGTTCCAGATGCGCCACGTGCGTCTCCTCATGTCGTGCAGGTACGGCGGCTGCCGGGCCGCCATGTCACTGCTTATGTGACACGAGATTAACGCGAATCTGGCATCTGTTCTAATAATGTCTATTTATGCGTAGTATCACTTAATCTGATGGATGAGCTGGAGTGCCCGACGATGAACTGCCCGGCCTCGGCGATGATGCGCGCGGGCTGGTCGCGGTGCGGGGAGTGTCCGCAGTCGGGCAGGATCGCCAAGCGCGTGTGCGGCGCCAGGCGCTGGATGCCGCGTACCTGCTCGAGCGTGCCGTATTCGTCGCCTTCGCCCTGGATCGCCAGTACCGGGACGGTGATCTTCGCCACCTCGGCGCGGATATCCCAGTCGCGAAAAGCCGGGTCGAGCCAGATATCGTTCCAGCTGCGGAAGGCCGAATCGACGTCGAGGTGATACGGCGCCAGGCGTTCGCGCAAGTGCCCGTGCAGCCAGGCTTCGCGCGCCTGACGGATCGAGGCCAGGCCGATTTCCTCGACCATGATGTGGGGAGCGGCGACCACGATCCCGCTCAGGTCCGCGCCATGGCGGGCGGCGTGCAGCAGCGCGATCGAGGCGCCGTCGCTGTGGCCGAACAGCCAGGGACGGTCAATGTCCAGTTTGGCCAACAGCGCCGGCAGCACCACTTCGGCCTCGTGATGCAGGAAGTCACGGTTCTGCGGCTCGTCGGGTCGACGCGGAGTGGAGCGGCCGTAGCCGTAACGCGAGTACACGAGGCCGCGCAGGCCGTTGGCCCGGCAGAAGCGGTCCGGGAAGTCCTTCCAGAGCGCAACCGAGCCCAGGCCCTCGTGCAGGAAGACGACCGGCGGGTAGCTGGAATCGGCGTCGCCGACCCAGTCGATTTCGAGCCGTATCCTGCGGTCGCGCCAGGGGAGGTCGACCAAGGCGGGGGGCGCTGTCGTTGGTGTAGTCGGCGTGTGCGTCATCTGTGGCTGGCATTGGGCGTGGAACAAGGCCGCCATGCTACACCGTTCTCGCGCGATCGCGCGCCCGAGGCGGAGTGAAAGATGAAGCAACAGCTTGCGCGATTGGGCGGCGGGAACAACACCAGGCGCACAGTGCAGTATGCTATCCCTTTTCTGCATCACATCAAGAAAGAGGAACCCATGAGCACTGAGAGCAGCCTCGGCGCAAACGTCGACAGCCAACTGCGCACCGACGCGCTGGAATACCACCGCAACCCCGTACGCGGCAAGATCGAGGTGGTGGCCACCAAGCCGCTGTCGAACCAGCGCGACCTGTCGCTGGCCTATTCGCCGGGCGTGGCCTATGCCTGCGAAGAGATCGCCGCCGATCCGAGCACCGCCGCCGACTACACCTCGCGCGCCAACCTGGTGGCCGTGATCAGCAACGGCACCGCGGTGCTCGGCCTGGGCAATATCGGCCCGCTGGCATCCAAGCCGGTCATGGAGGGCAAGGGCTGCCTGTTCAAGAAGTTCGCCGGCGTCGACGTGTTCGACCTGGAGCTGGCGGAGAACGATCCCGATAAACTGGTCGACGCCATCGCCATGCTCGAGCCGACCGTGGGCGGCATCAACCTCGAGGACATCAAGGCGCCCGAGTGCTTCTACATCGAGAAGAAGCTGCGCGAGCGCATGAACATCCCGGTCTTCCATGACGACCAGCACGGCACCGCCATTATCTCGAGCGCGGCCCTGCTCAACGCCCTGAAGGTGGTGGGCAAGGACATCGGCGCCGTCAAGCTGGTGGCCTCCGGCGCCGGGGCGGCGGCGATCGCCTGCCTCGACATGATGGTGAGCCTGGGCGTGAAGCAGGAAAACATCTTCGTTACCGACTCGAAGGGCGTGATCTGGCAGGGGCGCGAAGCCAACATGGAAGCCAACAAGGCGCGCTATGCCCAGGCTACCGAAGCGCGCCTGCTTTACGACATCGTCAAGGACGCCGACGTGTTCCTGGGCTGCTCGACCGCCGGCGTCCTGACCGCCGAGATGGTCAAGACCATGGCGGACAAGCCGGTGATCCTGGCCCTGGCCAATCCGGAACCGGAAATCCGTCCGGAAGTGGCCAAGGCCGCGCGTCCAGACTGCATCATCGCCACCGGCCGTTCGGACTACCCGAACCAGGTCAACAACGTGCTCTGTTTCCCCTACATCTTCCGCGGCGCGCTGGACTGCGGCGCCACCCGCATCACCGACGAGATGAAGCTGGCCTGCGTGGGCGCGATCGCCCAGCTGGCCGAGGCCGAAGCCAACGACACCGTTGCAGAAGCCTACGCCGGCCAGGACCTGAGCTTCGGTCCCGACTACATCATCCCGAAGCCCTTCGATCCGCGCCTGATGGCGGCCATCGCTCCGGCCGTCGCCGCTGCGGCAGCAAGCTCCGGTGTCGCCGCGCGCCCGATCGCCGACATGGACGCCTATCGCGCGCGCCTGGGCGAGATGATCTACCACACCGGCTTCTTCATGAAGCCGGTGTTCGCCAAGGCCAAGGCCAGCCCGCGCCGCGTCGCCTATGCCGAAGGCACCGACCAGCGCGTGCTGCGCGCGGTGCAGACCGTGGTCGACGAAGGCCTGGCCAAGCCGGTGCTGATCGGCGAGGCGCAAGCGGTGGAGCAGGCGGTCAAGCAGTCCGGCTTGCGCCTGACGCGCGGCGTCGATTACGAGCTGGCCGAACCGGATGGCAGCGGCGACGCCACCCTCCAGGGCACGCGCCTGCTGCAGTCGGGCCAGGTCGACGCGCTCATCTGCGGCATGGCGGGCAGCTACGACAGCCACCTGGCCCACGTGCGCGACGTGATCGGCACCGCACCCGGCACGGGAGTGCTGGCCGCGATGAACGCTCTGGTGCTGGACAAGATGACCCTGTTCATCACCGACACCTACGTCAACGACAGCCCGTCGGCGCAGGAACTGGCGGACATCACACGCCTGGCCGCCACCGAACTGCGCCACTTCGGGCTGGAACCCAAGGCGGCACTGCTGTCGCACTCGATCTTCGGTTCCTCCGAGCGTCCCTCGGCGCGCAAGATGCGCGAAGCGCGCGAACTGCTGGCGACCAGCGCGCCGGACCTGGCCCTGATCGGCGAGGTGCACGGCGACGCCGCGCTGCTTGAGGAGATCCGGCGCCTGTACCAGCCGGCGGGCGAGGGCGCCGGTGGCTTTGCGGGCAGCGCCAACCTCCTGGTGATGCCCTCGCTGGACGCCGCCAACATCCTGTTCAACGTCTTGAAGGTCGCGGCAGGCAAGGGCGTCACCGTCGGCCCGATCCTGCTCGGTGCGGCCAAGCCCGTGCACATTCTCAGCCCGAGCGCGACCGTGCGCCGGGTCGTCAACATGACCGCGCTCGCGGTGGCAGCGGTGCGCTAAACCCTGCAATCCACGCGCCGGTTTCTCCGGCGCGTGTTCTCCACCTTCTTTTCGTTGCTCGTAACCATTTTGTAACCTATACTGGTTGCGCAAACATTACGTGCACGAAAGGAAGTCGGATGCGTTTCGGTCTCGCAGCGTGGGCGGCCCTTGGCCTGTCCTGCGCAATCAACGCCGCGGCAGGCGAATACAGGAACCCGGTCATCCCGGGATTCAACCCCGACCCCAGCATCTGCCGGGATGGCGAGGATTACTACGTCGCCACCAGCACCTTCGAGTACTTCCCCGGGGTGCCGATCTACCACAGCAAGGACCTGGTCAACTGGCGGCTGCTAGGGCACGCGCTCGACCGCCCGAGCCAGCTCCCGCTCGCGGGCCAGAAGAGCTCCATGGGCATCTTCGCCCCGACCCTGCGCTGCGGGAACGGCCACTTCTACATGATCACCACCAACGTGTCGGGCGGCGGCAACTTCATCGTCCACGCCACCAATCCGGCCGGCCCCTGGTCGGAGCCGGTCTGGATCAAGGACGTGCAGGGGATCGATCCCTCGCTGTTCTTCGACGACGACGGCAAGGTCTACCTCACTTACCAGGACGGCGGCGAACGTGGCGGCATCGGCCAGGTCGAGATCGACGTCGCCACCGGCCAGCTGAAGGGCAAGCCGCGCCGCATCTGGAACGGTACCGGGGGCGTCTGGCCCGAAGGGCCGCACCTGTACAAGATCAACGGCTGGTACTACCTGCTGCATGCCGAAGGCGGCACTTCGTATGGCCACGTGGTCATCTTGGCGCGCTCGCGCTCGCCCTGGGGACCATTCGAAGGCGCGCCGGATAATCCGATCCTGACCCACCGCGACCGCCCGGACCTGCTGCTGCAGGCGCTCGGCCACGCCGACCTGGTGCAGACGCCGGAGGGCAAGTGGTTCATGGTGCTGCTGGGTGTGCGCCATCTGAAGCACAAGCACCACCTGGGCCGCGAGACCCTGCTGGCGCCGGTCGAATGGACCCAGGACGGCTGGCTCAAGATCAATGGCGGCGCCCCGCTGCTCGAGAAGGTGGAGGCGGCGGGATTGCCGGCGCCGCATCCGTGGCCGGCGAGCGCGGCGCGCGAGGATTTCGGCGCGCGCAAGCTGGGCGGCGAGTGGATCTTCCTGCGCGGGCCGGCCCAGGACCTGTGGTCGCTGTCCGAGCGGCCGGGTTTCCTGCGCCTGAAGGGCAGCAAGCTGTCGCTGGCGGACATCGGCACCCCGGCTTTCGTCGGCAAGCGCCAGGCGTACCTGGACCTGCGCGCCTCCACGCTGCTCGACTTCACGCCGCGCGCCAAGGGCCAGCAGGCCGGGCTGGCGCTGCGCATGAACGAGGACAACCACTACCAGCTGCTCGTCGCCGGTACCGGCAAAGCGCGCGTGATCCGGCTGGTCACCCGGGTCAAAGGCGTGAACACCGTGCTGCGCGAAGCGCCCCTCGCTGCGGGCAAGGTGGAGCTGAGTGTGCGCGCCAGCCCGGAGCGTTACGTGTTCGGCTACAGCATCGGCGGCCGTGAAGTCGCGGACTTCGGCAGCGCGCCGACTGCGCCGCTCAGTTCCGAGGACGCGGGCGGCTTCACCGGGGTGGTGCTCGGCATGGTGGCGAACAGCGGCGACGGCGCGCCCATGCCGCCGGCCGATTTCGACTGGTTCGATTACCGGCCGGCCGACGGCAAGAAATAATCGTCAAGCCGCCGGCCGCCGCGCCGGCGGCAGCAGCACACAACAAGAAATCAATCAGGAGACATCATGCATCGCAAGAACCACGCCGCCGCCGCGGCGCGCACCGCCCTGGTCGCGGCCATTGCCGCCGCCTTCCCGCTGTTCACCCCCGGCGCCTTCGCCGCGCCCGAGCCGGCCGAGCCGGCCCAGAAGCCCTGGCTGGATGCATCCCTGGACGCCGACCAGCGCGCCCGCCTGGCCGTGCAGGCCATGACCCAGCAGGAGAAGCTGCGCTGGGTGTTCGGCTATTTCGGCCACGATTTCGGCAAGAGCAAGAAGCATCCGGATGCATTGCCTCAGTCGGCCGGCTACATCCCGGGCACGCCGCGCCTGGGTCTGCCGGCATTGTTCGAGACCGACGCCGGCCAGGGCGTGGCCTCGCAGTCCGGCCCCAACGTGCGCGAGCGCACCGCCTTGCCCTCCGGCCTGAGCACCGCCTCGACCTGGGACCCGAAGGTGGCCTACGCCGGCGGCGCGATGATCGGCTCGGAGGCGCGCGCTTCCGGCTTCAACGTCATGCTGGCAGGCGGCGTGAACCTGCAGCGCGAGCCGCGCAACGGCCGCAACTTCGAATACGCGGGCGAGGATCCGCTGCTGGCCGGCACCATGATCGGCCAGGCGATCAAGGGCGTGGAATCGAACCGGATCATCTCGACGCTCAAGCACTTCGTGCTGAACGACCAGGAAACCGGCCGCAACGAGCTCGATGCGCGCATCGACAAGGCGGCGCTGCGCATGTCCGACCTGCTGGCGATGGAGCTGGCGCTGGAGCAGTCCGACGCCGGCTCGGTGATGTGCGCCTACAACCGCCTCAACGGACCGTACACCTGCGAACATCCATGGCTGCTGACCGAGGTGCTCAAGCGCGACTGGGGTTTCAAGGGGTATGTCATGTCCGACTGGGGCGCCACCCACAGCACCGTGGCCGCCGCCAACAGCGGCCTCGACCAGCAGTCCGGCCAGGAATTCGACAAGTCGCCGTACTTCGGCGGCGCGCTGCAAGAAGCCGTCAAGACCGGGGCCGTGCCGCAAAAGCGCCTGGACGACATGGTGACCCGCATCGTGCGCACCATGTTCGCCAAGGGCGTGGTCGACAACCCGCTCAAGCCGGGCGCCGCGATCGACTTCGCCGCCAACGGCGCGGTCAGCCGCCAGACGGCGGAAGAGGGCATGGTCCTGCTCAAGAACGAAGGCCGCATCCTGCCGCTCGCAAAAACTGTGCGCACGATCGCCGTCATCGGCGGCCATGCGGATGCCGGCGTGCTCTCGGGCGGCGGCTCGTCCCAGGTGTACCCGGTGGGCGGCATCGCGGTCAAGGGCTTGTTGCCGGCCACCTGGCCGGGTCCGGTGGTGTACTACCCGTCCTCGCCGCTGCGCGCGATCCAGGCCCAGGCCCCGAATGCCAAGGTGGTGTTCGACGACGGCCGCGACCCGGCCCGCGCCGCGCGCGTGGCCGCGGGGGCCGACGTCGCCCTGGTCTTCGCCAACCAGTGGATCGGCGAGGCCAACGACGCCCAGACGCTCGCGCTGCCGGACGGCCAGGAAGAGCTGATCGCGTCGGTGGCGGGCGCCAACGGGCGCACCGTGGTGGTGCTACAGACCGGCGGACCGGTCACCATGCCCTGGCTGGCGCGCGTTCCGGCGGTGCTGGAAGCCTGGTATCCGGGCACCAGCGGCGGCGAGGCGATCGCCAACGTGCTGTTCGGCGCGGTCAACCCGTCCGGGCACCTGCCGGCCACCTTCCCGCAATCCGAGCACCAGCTGCCGCGCCCGAAACTGGATGGCGACCCGAAGAATCCCGAGCTGCAGTTCGCCGTCGACTACCACGAGGGTGCGGCGGTCGGCTACAAGTGGTTCGACCTGAAGGGCCACAAGCCGCTGTTCCCGTTCGGGCACGGCCTGTCCTACACCACGTTCGCGTACTCCGGCCTGTCCGGCCAGGTCAAGGACGGCCGCCTGCACGTGCGCTTCAAGGTCACCAACACCGGCAATGTCGCCGGCAAGGACGTGCCGCAGGTGTACGCGTCGCCGCTCGCGACCAAGTGGGAGGCGCCGAAGCGCCTGGCCGCCTGGAGCAAGGTTGCCCTGCAGCCGGGCGAGACCAAGGAAGTCGAGGTCGCGGTGGAGCCGCGCTTGCTGGCCATGTTCGATGAGAAGTCGCGCACCTGGCGCCGCCCGAAAGGCAAGATCCGCTTGACGCTGGCCGAAGACGCCTCCGCCGCCAACGCCACCAGCGTGACCGTCGACCTGCCTGCCAGCACGCTGGACGCACGCGGCCGCGCACGCTGACACCAGGGGAGACGCATGCGACAACTCATCCTCTCCGCCGCCTTGCTGGCGCAAGCGGCCCCAGGCCTGGCCGCGGAAGCGCCACGCCTGCAACTGGACAGCCTGTTCCAGGACCACATGGTATTGCCACGCCAGGGGGCGGTCGTGTCGGGCCGCGCAGGCGCCCGCGAGCACATCACCGTGAGCGGCTTCGGCGGTAGCTGGAAGACCACCGCCGACGCCGCCGGACGTTTCTCTGTCACCTTGCCGAGCCTGCCCGCGGGACGCAGCGACACTCTCGCAGTCGGGAGCAGCAGCGGCCAGCGGGTGAATCTGGGTGACGTCGTCACCGGCGATGTCTTCCTGTGCTCGGGGCAGTCGAACATGCAGCTCACCGTCAACCGCGCCCTGAATGCGGACACGGTGATCGGCACGGCGACGAATCCGGACCTGCGCATGGCGACGGTCGCCGTCGATCCGCAGCCGGCGCCTCTGGCGCGGCTGGCCAAGCCGGTGGCGTGGCAGGCGGCATCGCCGAAGACGGTCGGCGACTGGTCGGCCACCTGTTACTTCTTCGGCAAGGAACTACAGCGCAAGATCAAGCTGCCGGTCGGCCTGGTGCACGCCTCGCTGGGCGGCTCGAACCTGACGGCCTGGCTCTCGCCCGCGGCCTCGCTGCCGGACTATGCGCGCCAGCAGGAGCTGCTGGCGCTGTACGCGAAGGACCCGGCCAAGGCCAGCATCGCCTTCGGCAAGGAGGTCGAAGCCTGGTGGCAGGCGTCCGGCGGCCCGGGGCGGCCCTGGACTTCCTCTGCGGCGGAACTGGCGGCGTGGAAGGCGGCGCCCGATGTCGCCAAGAACTGGGAAAACTGGGGTGTGTCCGAGCTGTCGGCGTATGACGGCAGCATCTGGTACGGCGCGACTGCCAGCTTGACGCCGGCGCAGGCGGCGCAGGCCGCGACGCTCGAACTCGGCCTGATCGATGAAGTCGACACCACCTGGGTGAACGGCAAGCCGGTCGGCTTCACGGCGGGCGCCGGCACGGCGCGCGCCTATCCGCTGGCCGCCGGTACGCTCAAGGCGGGCGCCAACACGATCGTGCTGAACGTGCTCGACCTGTGGAGCTACGGCGGCATGTACGGCGACCAGCCGCGCCAGTTGCGCCTGGCCGACGGCTCGGTGCTGCCCTTGACGGGCTGGCGCTGGCAGATGCCGCCGAGCGCGAACCGCTATCCGCCGCGTGCGCCCTGGGATGCGATGGCCGGGGTCAGCGTGCTCTCGAACGGCATGATCGCGCCGCTGGGCCGCTTCCCGTTCAAGGGGGCGCTCTGGTACCAGGGCGAGAGCAACGTCGGCTCGCCTTACCAGGGCCTGCTGGCGCGCCTGTTCAAGGACTGGCGCGGCCAGTTCGGCAATGGCATGGCCTTTGGCGTGGTCCAGCTGGCGAACTTCGGCGCCCGTCCGACGCAGCCGGTCGAATCGGGCTGGGCGCAGCTGCGCGAGGAGCAGCGCCGCGCGGTGCTGGCCGATGCGAACGCCGTGCTGGCCACGGCGATCGACCTGGGCGATCCGACTGACATCCATCCCGCCAACAAGCAAGGCGTCGGCGAGCGGATGGCGCGCGCGTTCGGGGTCAAGCTGTATGGCCAGCAGGGCAGCGTCAATGGGCCGATGGTGAACTCGGCCAGCGTGCAGGGAGACGGGGTGGCAGTCGATTTCGATGGGGTCGAAGCTGCGCTGGTCGCTTATGGCGCCGCCGGGCCGATCGGCTTCGAGGTCTGCACGTCTACCGGTTGCCGCTGGTCCGAAGCTCGTGTCGCGGGAACCCGGGTCGTGCTGCCCGCAGCCGCCGATGCAAAAAAGATCCGCTATTGCTGGGGCGACGCGCCGACCTGTACGCTCTACGACGGCAAGTCCGGCCTGCCGGCGGTGCCCTTCGAGATGGATGTCAAACGCTGAAGAGGCCTCTTGTGGCGAACCGATGAAGTTCGCCATCAACCACCCGATCTCGCAAGAAAATCTGTGCTCAGGGCTTCCGAAACACAATCGCATGCTGGAGAGGCAGCGATGTGATGCTGCGTTCCCACTTCAAGCCATGCGCCGTGGCTTCACGCCGTACCTGCCGCTCGCTCATCTTGTGCAGCGGCTTGATCGCGACTGACGGATCCTCGGCCCGATATTCGACGAAGACGACGCGCCCGCCCGGCTTCAGAGCCTCGACAATGCTGTCGAGGACCTCCGCAGGATAAGCGAGCTCGTGATAGACATCGACCATGATCGCCAGGTCGACGCTGGCCGGGGGCAGTTTGACAGTGGTTTCGCCGCCCAGCACCGAGACCACATTGCGCACGCCGCGCTTTGCCATCTGGCTGTCGAGCATGCGAATCATTTCCGGCTGGACGTCGACTGCATAGACGTGCCCGCCGGGCCCTATTTGTTTCGCCAACTGCCAGGTGTAATAGCCGGTGCCGGCGCCGATGTCGGCCACCGTCATGCCCGGCGCCAGCGCCAGTTCTCGCAGAAGCAGTTCCGGCCGCTCCTCGCGTGCCCGGCTTTCGCGCTCGAGCCATTGGGCGCCCTCCCATCCCATCACGCCGGCGATCTCGCGGCCCATGTAGCGCTTGCCGATGCCATCCGGGCTCCGTGCGACGCGTTCATAGCGGCTATCGGCGCCTGCTGCCTGTACCGCAGCATCGCTACTCGCGGATGACAGCAGCGTTAGAGCCGACAGGCAAGCCAGCAGGAAGGGGAGCGTACGGTGAGTGTGCAAGCTGCGGCATTTGTGCAAGCGAATGCGGAGCATGATCGATTCCCGTAATGAGGCGCTGCCTGCGAGGACGCCTTCAGGCTTGCTGTGAATGGACAGAATCAGTGTAGTAGCCTTGGCTGCGGACGGGCGTTCGCTACAGCGGACTTTTTGCTTATGTCGCGTTGACTGAGTGGGGCTGCGGATCGGATTGACTGTTTAACGCTAGTTGTGAGTTGGAGAGCTGTTATCGTTTACAACCGCTCATGCTGAATCTAGTGGCTGAAACAACGTGCATTTCGAGGGGTTGCTCCGTGTCGAATGTGTCGTTCGTGCCAGTCTGCGATTTTTTTGTCCTTGCTACCTGCTATGCTGAGGTCAACGGTCGCCTTCGGCCATAAACGGACCTTAGCTACTCAAGCCAGACCTTGGAAAACACATGAACAAACAAAGCGATACTTCTGAGGTCCGGATTTCTCTAAGCGCTGACGAAGCACTGGTCTTGTTTGAATTTCTCAGCCGCTTTGACGAGTCGAACGAATTGACGATTGTTGACCAAGCGGAGGAGCGGGCACTCTCGAATTTGCTCGGACCTCTCCAGAAGCAGCTTGTGCCTCCGTTCCAGCAAGATTATGTGGAACAGTTACAGCAGGCGCGGAACAGGTTGCGCGACAATTTCGCGTAAACCGACGTGTCCGCTTTGGGTCGGCTCCTGCCCTTCGTGACGTCTACGTCCATCGGCGCGCAGGTCCGAAGAATGTCTGGACATTGTGTAGCGACCGGCAGCACTTAGATTGGAAGAAGATGCCACAGGCAAATCACGGGAAATATTGGCTGATACCGAGTTTTTGCAGAGACGACCGGCCCGCATGTTATGTGTGCAAGCGTCGGATAAATGTGCGGTGACAGCCGGGAACATGCGATTTTTAGCTCGATGCGCTCGAGTGCGCCACGGCGCCGTCGTAATTCGCCCCCGGCGAGCCCAGGAGCGCCAGGTGCGGGATAATAGATGGGCGCTCAGTGCGCTGCCATCACCTCCTTGCGCCACCAGTCCTCGACCATCTGCTTCTCGTGCGAGTACATCTCGTGGGGATAGCGATTAACTCCCATCAGGTAATTCGGATTGGACAGCTTGGCTTCCCCGGTGCGCACTGCCTTCCCGTCCTGCTCGATGGCGTAGCGCAAGTGCAGACGCGGCCAGTCGGCGCGGCCCTTCAGCACGCGCACATTACGAATCGCCACGCGCGGGAACTCGTCCCCGGCCAAGTCGATATCGAGCATCTCGACCTTCAAGTTTTGCCCCGCCGGCAACTGTTTCGACAGGTTCGCGAAATGCTCGCTAAAGTGCCACTCCATGTTTTCCCGGTCGATAACCGAGCGCGGCACGTCCGCCATGTTTGCAGGATGGGCGAACGTCACGATCGCTTCGGCCGATGCATTCAATGAAACGATCGTTACCGCCACTGCCAGCGCGCCCTTGTAGATGAGCTTATTCATTACCAACCCCTTTGCGTGTTCCTATTCATCCAATCGATGAATATACGCTTATTTGGAGGCGTCGGTCTCATTCACAATGCCCGCGCTTTGTAGAAGTCCTGCGAGAAGTTCATGAAGACCTGGTACTTTGGCGTGTTGAGCAGGTTATTTCGAAAATCTGGTTCAAAGCTACGTTGTTGATTCGCAGAGCTCATAACGGCCCGCAGAGCCGTCCAGATGGGTCCGACTCCGTTTTCGCTCCAAGGGATAACGATACGGGCTCCTTTTTGGGGCCCGTATCGTTATTGGCTGTCCGACGTTAGCGACGATGTCCGGAGTTGACGGGCGTATGTCATTCCTCCTGCCGGTAGCATCCTCGATCAAGCAGGAAGCGTGCGACAAGCGCTGGCTCTGCGCTCAGCCACGGAGCCGTCCGCGGTGCCGGCGTAAAGACACGGGCCCCGATTAGGGAAACGGGACGACGCTACGCTTGCGCCTTTGCTGCCGCAGCGCTCAAAACGCCTGACGCCGCAGCGTAATCCGCGTCAGCTCTGCAGGCACGCCAAGCCGAAGCGCGAAGCCCGGCCACAGCGCCGTGCCATTGTTCAGGTACAGCGTCATGCCGTCGACCTCGTAGCGGCCCGAGACGAAGCCATTGTTGGCCCGCGCCACCACCCGGTCGAGCCCGAGGATCATGCCGCCGTGCGTGTGGCCGGACAATTGCAGCGCGACGCCACGGCTGGCCGAAAAGCGGGCATTCCTGGGCTGGTGGTCGAGCAGCACGACCGGCACGCCGCTTGGTGCGCCGCGCAGCGCCGCGTCGAGGTCGGGCGCGAGAGCGCCGGTGCGCGGGGCGGTCACGTCGTTCACGCCGGCGAGCACCAGTTGGCCGCTACCTCGCTTGACGATGGTATGGCGATTGTCCAGAGGCCTCATGTTGAACCCGGCAAAATACGCCATCCATGCGCTGTGGCCAAAAAAGTACTCGTGATTACCGGGAATGACCCAGACGCCGTCCCGGGCGCGCAAGTCACGCAGCGCGGCCACGTCGGCTTCGCGCTCCGCGACATTGCCATCGATGAGGTCACCGGTGATGACAATCAGGTCCGCATCGAGCGCATTGGCATCGTCGACGACCCTGCGTGTCCATGCCGCGTCGAACAGGCGACTGATGTGCAGGTCGGTCAGGTGCAGCACCCGATAGCCGTCAAACTCGCGCGGCAAGTCCTTCACTGCGATCTCTACGTCCTTCAGCGGCGGCGGCTTGATCGCCTGCATGACGCCGAACGCGGCCAGCAGCATGGCCGTGACGCCGATCGCGCCGCGCAGGCGCGCAGGGATGGGCACGCGGCGGCGCCGGACCAGCGCGAGCACCAGGGCGCCGACATCGAACACGAGCTGGAACACTGCCAGCAACAACATGGCGCCAAACGCCCAATTGAACAGGATGATGAGGGGTTTCGGAAACTCCGGCGAAAACACGCTGCCGGAAGAGAAGCGCGACCACAGGTGATATTGCGAGGCCAGCACCAACACCACGGCGCCAGCGAGCTTCGTGCGCCCGGCCAAGGGCAAGGGCAATAGCCAGCGTATCAGCACGACCACGCTGGGCAAACTGAACATCAGATGAAACATCAGCCGCGCTCCATTCGCTTCGGGTTGCGGCTCGAGTCGGCCGGATTGCCGTGCGGGGGCGTGGTGGCGCCCCAAGTTAGTGCGAGGTAAATACCCATCGTGCCTTGTGTCCGTGCTGTCGAACACGCGAGCATAACGTAGATTGAGTGAAGGCATGGGCACCGGAGTGATTCGGCGCCGTTCGAAAGAAAAAAGACGGCCGGGCGCGCGGGCCCGGCCGCTGCGCCGCTCAGGCGGCGGGGTGGGGCGAACCGGCAGGCGGCACACCGTCCTCCTGCACGGCGACGGCAGGCTGGCTGCCGTCGTCGTGGTGGAAGGGCGCGAACCAGGTCGCCAGGAAGGACGGGATGGTCGCCACCATCACGAAGGTGAAGTAAGCGACGTAGCCCATCATCTCCTGCAGGTGGCCGCTGACCACGCCCGTCACCATGCCGCACAGCCCCATCAGGCCGGTGCCGAAGGCGTAGTGCGTGGTGGTGTATTTGCCCGGTGCGAGCTGCTGCATCAGGTAGATCATGAAGCCCACGGCGCCGAAACCGAAGAAGAACTTCTCGATGACGACACCCGCCGTGATGGCCATCAGGCTGCTCGGCAGGTAGATGCTCATCAGGAGGAAGGTCACGTTCGGGATGTTCACCGCGCAGCACAGCACGAACAGGGTCGACTTGAGGCCGCGCCGCGCCACGTACCAGCCGCCCAGCAGGGAGCCAAGCAGCACCGCCGCCAGCCCGTAGGTGCCGTAGATCAGGCCGAGCATCTCGTTCGACAGCCCCAGTCCGCCTTTTGACGCCGGGTCGACCATGAAGAAGGGGCCGATCTTCTCGAGGAAGCCGATGCTGAGCCGGAACAAGAAGGCAAAGGCGATCATCTTCCAGATGTCGCGTTTCTGGAACAGGGTGACGAAGGCGTCCAGCAGGATGCGGCCGGCATCGCGCACGCTCGACGGCGTATCGGCGGCGCGCGCGCCTTCCGGCATGACGCGCGCATGCCACAGCGCCATCAGGAGGGTGATGCCGGCGACCAGGAAGAAGATGATGCGCCAGGACTCGACCCAGTCGGGGCCGAAGACCGCGGGGTCGTGGCCGAACACATTGGTGTGCAGGTAGCCGCTCAGGAACACCATGCCGCCGGCGGCGACGATCGGACCGATGTTCCAGGACAGGCTCTGGATGCCGCAATACAGCGACTGGGCGCGCGCGTCGAGCGAGGTGACGTAGACGCCGTCGCTGGCGATGTCCTGGGTGGCGCCGATGAAGGAGAGCGCGAAGAACAGCGCCATCAGGATGCCCATGTAGCCGGGCAGGCCCAATGCCAGGCCGACCCCGGCGAAACCGAGTCCGATCGCCACCTGCGCGCACAGCACGAAGAACTTCTTGGTGCGGTACATCTCCACGAACGGCGCGAACAGCGGCTTGATCGTATACGCCAGGATTAGGAGGCTGGAATACTGCGCGGCCCGGCCGTTGTCCATGCCCAGGTTCTTGAACATGATGGCGGTGACGCTGGTGAGCATCACGTAACCGAGCGCCATCGTGAAGTAGCCGCTCGGCACCCACAGCAGCGGGTGGCGGCTGCGCTCAGGCCTGGCCATGCTGCACCTCCATCGCCGCTTGCGGCAAGCCGTGACCGGACGGACGCGCATCCAGGTGTTCCGCCAGCATGGCGGCGGCGCCAGCCAGGGCCGGGTAGGGCGCATGGATCACGAAGCAGGGAATGCGCGCGGCAAAGCTCGAGAAGCGCCCCTTGTTCTCGAAGCGGGCGCGAAAAGGAGAGCGCACGAACCATTCGCCAAGGCGCGGCACCACGCCGCCGCCGATGTAGATGCCGCCCCGCGCGCACAGGGTCACGGCGAGGTTGGCCGCCACGGTGCCGAGCATGCCGCAGAAGCTGTCGAGGGTGTCGACGCACAGCGGGTCGGCGCCAATCAGGCCCCGTTCGACGATAACGGCCGGCTCCAGCGGCGCGGGCGCAAGGCCGGCGCGTGCCCGCAGCGCATCGTGGATCAGCGCCAGGCCGGGCCCGGAGACCAGGCGTTCGGCCGAGACGTGGTCCCAGCGCTGCCAGCAGTAGGCCAGGATCTCCTGTTCGCGGCGGTCGGCAGGCGAAAAGGCCACGTGGCCGCCTTCGCTTTGCAGGACGGTCCAGCGTCCATGCGCGGGCAGCAGGCCCGCCACGCCGAGGCCGGTGCCGGCGCCGACCAGGCCGATTGCGCCGTCCAGCGCCGGGGCGCCGCCGCCCACCTGCACCAGCTCCGAGGCGGCCAGCTGCGGCAGCGCCATCGCCAGCGCGGCGAAGTCGTTCACCGCCAGCAGCGTCTCCAGCCCCAGTTCGGCGCGCGCCGCCTGCAGCGAGAACTCCCAGCAGTGGTTGGTCATCTTGACATGGTCGCCTTCGACCGGGTTGGCGATGGCGATCACCGCATGGCGCACCGGCGCCGCGTGCGTGCGGTGGCGTTCCAGGTAGGCGCGCGCGGCGTCCTGGAAGCGCGGGTAGTCGGCGCAGGCCAGGGTCTCGGTCGCTTCGATCGAGCCCGGGCCGCGCTCCAGGGCGAAGCGTGCGTTGGTGCCGCCGATGTCGGCCACCAGGCGCGGTCCGTCCCGGTATTGTTCGTCGTTCATTGTCTCCTCCGTGTTTCTTTTTATTTGCCTGCCATGCGCGTCATGCCGCGCGTCGCTGCCCGCGCTGGGCCGCGACGAAGTCGCGGTACCAGTGGGCGCTGGCCTTCGGCGTGCGCTGCTGCGTAGCATAATCGACGTGGTAGATGCCGAAGCGCTTGGCGTAGCCGGAGTTCCACTCGAAATTGTCCATCAGGCTCCACATGAAATAGCCGCGCACGTCCACGCCGGCGTCCATGGCCTTCTTCAGGGCCGCCAGGTGCTGCTCGACGAAGCGGATCCGGGAGGTATCGTTGACCTGGCCCGCCTCGACGCGGTCGGGCGAGGCCATGCCGTTCTCGGTGATGTAGATGGGTGGCAGAGTATATTCATCCTTGAGCTTGAGGAGAAGCTCGGTCAGGCCCTGCGGGTAGATTTCCCAGCCCATGTCGGTGGTTCCCAGCACGGCCGGCGCCGTGCGCGGCGGCGTCTCGGCGCTCGCGTAGTGGCGGAAGTAGTAGTTCACGCCCAGGAAGTCGAGCGGACCCTGGATGATGTCGAGGTCGCCCTCCGCGACCTGGGGCGAGTCGGCGCCGTGCGCGCGCAGCGCCAGTTCCGGGTAGCGGCCCTTCAGGATCGGGTCCATGAACCACTGCACCGAGCGCGCCCACTCCAGCTCCGCCAGCGCGCGGTCCGCCTCGCTATCGGTGGCCGGGTCCGAGGTCCACTGGTTCAGCACGATGCCGAGCGCGGCGCGCGGACTCAAGGAGCGCATCGCGCGCATCGCCAGGCCGTGCGAGAGCAGCAGGTGGTGCGAGACCTGGATCGCCTGCCTGGCGTCGGTGACGCCGGGGGCGAACTGCGAATTGCCGTAGCCCAGGTTGGCGGTGCACCAGGGTTCGTTGTGGGTCGCGATGCTGGCCAGGCGGTCGCCGAAGCGGCGCGCCACTTCCTCCGCATAGTCGGCGAAGCGGTAGGCGGTGTCGCGCGCGAGCCAGCCGCCCTCATCCTGCAGGCCTTGCGGCAGGTCCCAGTGGTAAAGGGTCAGGTGCGGCGCAATGCCTTTTTCCTGCAGCGCATCGAGCAGGCGCGCGTAGAAATCGAAGCCCTTTTCGTTCCATGCGCCCTTGCCGGCCGGCTGCACGCGCGCCCAGGCCATCGAGAAGCGATAGGCATCCACGCCCAGGCCGGCCATCAGGCCGACATCCTCGCGGTAGCGGTGGTAGTGGTCGCAGGCGACGTCGCCGTTGCTGCCGTCCTTGATGTTGGCGGGGTTGCGCGAGAAGGTGTCCCAGATCGAGGGACCTTTTCCGTCGGCGTCGGCGGCGCCTTCGATCTGGAAGGCGCTGGTGGCGACGCCCCAGGTGAAATCGGGAGGGAATTGCGTGGAGTCGGTCATGGCGGATGGATGTGGAGGTTGGCGGCGAGGTCCGGCGCCATGCCAGCGCAGCGACTGCGAACCTCACTATGAAATCGATTTCATGATATGCGTCTGCCGCAGCGGGTGTCAACGACATTTTGGCGGGTGGTAGCGTGGTAGCTGCTGCTATACTGGCAATTTTCCACCCCTGGCCGCGGCCCCGAGCTGCCGTTCCGGCCGAAAGCATGCATGAGAAAAGCATCCGACAGGCCGACGGCCACTGTCCATGAAGTCGCCCGCGTGGCCGGGGTGTCGGCGGCGACGGTGTCGCGCCTGCTGAACGGCACGGCCAAGGTCTCCGACGACAAGCGCCAGGCGATCGAACAGGCGATCGAACGCCTGAACTACAAGCCGAACGTGCTCGCCCAGAACCTCAAGACCGGCAGCTCGCGCACCATCGGCATCCTGACCCAGTCGCTGGCCTCGGGCTACTTTGCCGACGCCATGGCCGGCGTCGACGAAGCCCTGCAGGGCACCGGTTATGCGCCGCTGATCGTGTCCGGCCACTGGCATGCGGACGAAGAGGCGGAGCGGATCGAACTCCTGATCGCGCGCCGGGTGGACGGCCTGGTGATCCTGAGCGGGAACCTGAAGGACGAGCAGATCCTGGCGCTGTCCGAGCAGGTACCGATCGTCGCATTCGGGCGCGACCTGCAAGGCCCGCGCACTTATGGCTTCTGCCTGGACAACTACCGCGGCGCCTGCGACGCGGTCGAGCACCTGGTGGAGCACGGCCACCGCGACATCGCCTTCATCGCGGGTCCCTCCGAGCACCGCGATGCGCTGGCGCGCATGGCCGGTTACCGCGACACCCTGGCCAGGCACGGGATCAAGCCGCAGCGCAAGCTGGTGCTGCCCGGCGACTTCTCGGAGTCCGGCGGCCTGCAGGCGGTCGAGCGCCTGCTCGCATCCGGCCAGCGCTTCACGGCCATCTTCGCGGCCAACGACCTGACCGCCTACGGGGCCCGGCTGGCCCTGTTCCGGCGCGGCATCGCGGTGCCGGACGAGGTGTCCGTGGTCGGCTTCGACGACCTGCACAGCTCGATGTACACGACGCCTCCCTTGACGACGGTGCGCCAGCCGCTGTTCGACGTCGGCCAGCGGCTGGGACGGGCGATCCTGCGGATGATCCGCCAGCAGCCGCTCGAGCTCGAAGTGCCGGAACCGACGCTGGTGGTGCGGGAGTCCGTTCGGGCAATCTAGCGCGCTTTAGGCCTGGCGGTCCGGCATGGCGCGCATGGCGTCGGCGATCGCCTGGCGCAGCGGCTTGGCGCGCAGCTGCGCGTCATAGGGAAGGGGACGCTGCGCCAGCTTGTCTTTGCGCGGCGCCTCGTCCCAGGTCTGCAACCAGCTGATGTGGTCGGCCATGCCCCACAGCAGGAAGTCTTTCAGGCGCGGATAGGAAAGCGTCACGTCGAGGAATTCGCGCGCCGCGGCGGCCACGCCGGCGTCGCGCTTGGCGATGTCGGCCGGCAGGGCGCGGTCGTTGACGTCGAACTCGGTGATCAACAGGTCGTAGCCCATGGCGGTGGCCTCGTCCAGGAATTTGCGCCATTCGAGCATGTCTTCGCGGCCGCGCTTCTTGCTCTCGTCCCAGGAGCCGATGTGGGCCTGCAGGCCGAGCGCGTGGACCGGGGTGCCGCGTTTCTTCAGTTCGGCCAGCATGGTCAGCACGCCGGCGCGGTGCTTGGCGCTGCCCGAGTCTTCGCGCATGTAGTCGTTATAGACCAGCTGGGCGTGCGGGGCATATTCCTTGGCCAGGCGGAATGCCAGGTCGACCTGCTCGATCGCGCCGGCGGGGCCGGGGAACGCGCGGGTGAGGGCGTTCTGGCGCAGCTTGCCGTCGGTATGGTCGACTGCTTCGTTGACCACGTCCCAGCTGCCGATTCGCTTGCCGTAGTGTTCGCACACGGTCTTGACGTGCTTGCGCATCAGGGCTTCGGCGCGCGCGCTGCCCTTGCCGAAATCTTCTTTCGCGATCCAGCCCGGCAGCCATTTCTCAGCCTGCCAAAACAGGTTATGGCCGCGCATCGCCATGCCGCTCTTCTCGGCCCAGGCCAGCATCGCGTCGGCCGGCCCGAAGCGGTAGGCGTCGCGCGTCGGCTCGAGCGCCTGCCACTTCATCTCGTTCTCGGCCACGATGATGTTGCACTCGCGTTCGACCAGGGCGCGGTAGGCCGCGTTGCCGAACTGGTTCGCGCCGGCACCTACCGCGGTGCCGAAGCGCAGGCCCTTGCGCTTCGCGATGTCTTTGAGGGCCTCGCCTGCAGGGGCGGCTGCCAGTGCGGGAAAGCCCGCCGGCAGGAGGGCGGCGCCGGCCAGGGCCTGTAGCATGGTGCGTCGTGTCGTCATGTTGTCCTGTGTCTCCGTGTTGTGATGGTGGCTCCGGAATGTTAGCGCAATCTTTTCGAGATTGAAATCGATTTCTAAGCAAGCATCGGTTTTTCGCCGACCGAGGGAGGGACGCGCTTTCCTGTTTGCGATTGTGCTAAGATAGCGCAAACAACAGGGTTGAATGTCCATACAGGGGTCTGCGAGAACATGAGTAAAGCCAACGTGAAAGCCATCCAGGAAGACGTGGAGCGCCGCGGGCAGCCGACCATGGCCGACGTCGCCAAGCTGGCCGGCGTCTCGCCGATGACGGTGTCGCGCGTCATGAACGGCAAGGGTCTGGTGCGCGAGAGCACGCGACGCAAGGTCGCCGAGGCGGTCGCCGCCCTGAACTACACCCCCAACCAGGAGGCGCGCAACCTGGCCGGCTCCAAGCCGATCCGGGTCGGCTTCCTGTACAGTAACCCGAGCGCCGCCTACCTCAGCGAATTCCTGGTCGGCCTTCTCAGCCAGTCCGGCCTGAACAACGTCCAGCTCTTCGTCGAGAAGTGCGAAGCCGGGCAGCACGAGGAAGAGCAGACCCGGCGCCTGATCGGCAACGGGCTGGACGGCATCATCCTGCCGCCGCCGCTGTGCGACAGCGAAGCCGTGATCGCGTGCGTGGCCGAGGCCGACATCCCGGCCGTGGTGGTCGCCTGCGGTTCGCCGGACGAGCGCGTGGGCGCCGTCAGCATCGACGACTACGATGCCGCCTACCAGATGACGCGCCACCTGATCGCCCTCGGCCACCAGCGCATCGGCTTCATCGTCGGCCACCCGAACCAGACTGCCAGCGGACGCCGCCTGGCGGGCTACCGCGCCGCCATCGAAGAGAAGGGCGCCGACAAGGCCGAAGACCTGGTGGTGCAGGGCATGTTCACCTACCGCTCGGGCCTGGATGCGGCGGAACACCTGCTGGCCCTCGAGGAGCGTCCGACCGCGATCTTCGCCAGCAACGACGACATGGCCGCGGCTGCGGTCGCGGTCGCGCACCGCCTGGGCCTGGACGTGCCGGGCGACCTGACCGTCACCGGCTTCGACGACTCGGCCCTGGCCACCACCATCTGGCCCGAACTGACCACCGTGCGCCAGCCGATCGCCGAGATGGCGCGCGAGGCCGTGCAGTCGCTGGTGCGGCGCGTGCGCGCATTGCGCGAGGGCGAAGAGGCGCCGCCGGAACGCGTGCCGATGGTATTCGAACTGGTACGCCGCCAGTCGGACGCCGCACCGCGCACCAGGCCGCCGGCGCGGCTGCCGTCCGTCAAGACCGGCGCCAAAACCGCACCTGCGGGTGCGCGCCGCGCCCAGCCAACGCGCTGAGCAGCGCGCGCGACTGCCGCGCTCGTTCCCGTCCCCGCAGCGCGCCGTACCGGCGCGCTCGCAGCACCCATTCTCTTCCCCGACATCCCTGCACTCGAGGCCCCTCCGGCCGGCTTCCCGACGCCTTTCGTCGCGCTCGCTGAACATTCGGCAAGTATTTGATTGACAGCTGATAATACCGCCGTTTAGACTGGAATGGTTGCGGTAACATTTCTGTGATACGAATGTTTGAGTGCAATCACCCGCCATCCACGAGCGGGACATAACAACAAGCAGCGGAGACGACATCGATGGGTATCAAACGCAGGGAATTCCTGGCCTCGGTAGGGAGCATGGCTGGCGTGGCAGGCCTGGGCAGCGTCCCGGCCCTCGCCGCAGCGGCGCCCAAGGGCGGGCAGGGCGGCGTACCGTTGTACAAGCAGGCCGGCGCACCGGTCAATGCGCGGGTCGAAGACCTGCTGCGGCGCATGACGCTGGAAGAGAAGATCGTCCAGATGCAATGCCTGTGGCAGAAGAAGCCGGGCGTGCAGAATCCGGACAGCAGTTTCTCGATCGAGAAGGCGCAGGCCGCCTACCCGAACGGCATGGGCATGCTGGCGCGCCCATCCGACCGCCTGCTGGGCCGGGACGCCAACGTGGCTGGCAATTCGGGTGCGACCGAAAACCGCGGCCCGCGCGAGACCGCCGAGTATGTGAACGCGGTGCAGAAATGGGCGGTGGAACGCACCCGCCTGGGCATTCCGGTCCTGATGCACGAGGAAGCCTTGCATGGCTACACGGCGCGCGAGGCGACCTGCTTCCCGCAGGCGATCGGCCTGGCCTCGAGCTTCGACCCGCTTCTCGTGACGCAAGTGTTTTCGGTCGCGGCGCGCGAGATGCGTGCGCGCGGCGCCAACCTGGCGCTGGCGCCGGTGGTCGACGTGGCGCGCGATCCGCGCTGGGGCCGGATCGAGGAAACCTATGGCGAAGACCCGCACCTGTGCGGCGTGATCGGCAAGGCCGCCGTGATCGGCTTCTCGGGCGAGACCCTGCCGCTGGCGGCCGACAAGGTGCACGCGACGCTCAAGCACATGACCGGCCACGGCCAGCCCGAGAGCGGCACCAATATCGGTCCGGCCAATGTCGGCGAGCGCACCCTGCGCGAAGACTTTTTCCCGCCGTTCGAGAAGATCGTCAAGGAAACCAATATCGCGGCCGTGATGCCCTCGTATAACGAGATCGATGGCCTGCCTTCGCACGCCAACCGCTGGCTGCTGACCGACGTGCTGCGCAAGGAATGGGGCTTCAAGGGCGCCACCGTGGCCGACTACATGGCCGTGATCGAACTGGTCTCGCGCCACAAGCTGGCAGCTACCGGCAAGGAAGCGGCGCTGCGCGCGGTCAAGGCCGGTGTCGACGTCGAGACCCCGGATCCGGCGGGCTACCTGAGCCTGGCGGAGCTGGTCCGCGAGAACAAGATCGCGGTCAAGGAAATCGATGACGCGGTGCGCCGCGTGCTGAAGCTGAAGTTCGACGCCGGACTGTTCGAAAACCCGTATGCCGACCCGGCCAAAGCCGACGCGTTGACCGCCACCCCGGACGCGATCGAACTGGCGCGCGAGGCGGCCCGCCGCAGCGCCGTGCTGCTGAAAAACGACAAGGGCCTGCTGCCCTTGCAGCCGAACCGGGTCGGCAGGATGCTGCTGCTCGGCACCCACGCAAAGGATACCCCGATCGGCGGCTACTCCGATATCCCGCGCCATGTGGTCTCGATCCACGAGGCGCTGGAGAAGGAAGCGCGCGCCCAGGGCTTCTCGTTCGACTACCGCGAGGGCGTGCGCCTGACCGAACAGCGCATCTGGGGCAAGGACGAGATCGAATTCACCAAGCCGGAAGTCAATGCGCGCCTGATCCAGAATGCCGTGGAAGCCGCCAAGTCGGCCGACACCATCGTCATGGTCCTGGGCGACAACGAGATGACCGCGCGCGAAGCCTGGGCCGACCACCACCTGGGCGACCGCATCACGCTGGACCTGCTCGGCCAGCAGAACGACCTGGCGCGCGCCATCTTTGCGCTGAATAAGCCAACCGTGGTGCTGCTGCTGAACGGCCGTCCGCTGTCGGCCAAGCTGCTGGCCGAACGCGCCGACGCCTTGCTCGAATGCTGGTACCTGGGCCAGGAAACCGGCCATGCCGTGGCCGACCTGCTGTTCGGCCGCGCCAACCCGGGCGGCAAGCTGCCGGTCACGATCGCGCGCGACCCGGGCCAGCTGCCGATGTACTACAACCGCAAGCCGAGCACCCGGCGCGGCTACATCGACGGCGTGACCACGCCCTTGTTCCCGTTCGGCTACGGCCTGTCGTATACCCGTTTCGAGATCTCGGCGCCGCGCCTGACCCAGGCGCGCATCGGGGTGAACGGCAGCACCCGGGTCCAGGTGGACGTGCGCAACGTGGGCCAGCTGCGCGGCGACGAGGTCGTGCAGCTGTATATCCGCGACGACGTCAGCTCGGTGACCCGGCCGCTGCTGGAGCTGAAGGGCTTCCAGCGCGTCACGCTCGAGCCCGGCGCAAGCCGTACCCTGGAATTCGACATCAAGCCGAGCGACCTGTGGTTCTTCAACGCCGACATGAAGCGCGTCGTCGAACCGGGCACGTTCAGCATCTTCGTGGGACCGAACAGCGTCGACCTCAAGAAGGCGACCCTCACCGTGGCATAAGGAAAAGAGAAAGATCATGACACAAGAAACCAATCTGCTGCCCGCCGACCTGAACGACGCATTGCTGGTCGGTCGCGTCTGGCGCGGCGCGCCAGTGGACGGACCCGCCGTGGTGGCGGTACGCCGCGGCCGCCTGGTCGACATCACCCAGCACGCCGCTACGGTGGCCGAGCTGTTCGAGCGCGACGACATGCTGGCCGTCGTACGCGGCGCCGAAGGCGAAGACCTGGGCGACGCGCTGGCGCTGGTGCAGGCCGCAAGCAGCGGGGAAGCCGACGGCGGCATCAAGCTGCTCGCCCCCTGCGACCTGCAGGCGATCAAGGCATGCGGCGTGACCTTCGCGGTCAGCCTGCTGGAACGCGTGATCGAAGAGCAGGCCAAGGGCGATCCCGGGCGCGCCAGCGAACTGCGCGCCCAGCTGCAGGCCTCGATCGGCACTAACCTGTCGCAGATCGAGCCCGGCTCCGAGGCCGCCCTGCGCCTGAAGGACGAGTTGTCCAGCCGCGGCCTGTGGTCGCAGTACATGGAAGTGGGCATCGGGCCGTATGCCGAAGTGTTCACCAAGTCGCAGCCGATGTCGGCGGTCGGCCACGGCGCGGAGGTCGGCCTGCACCCGGCATCCCACTGGAACAACCCGGAACCGGAAATCGTGCTGGCCGTGAACAGCCGCGGGCTGGTGGTCGGCGGCACGCTCGGCAACGATGTCAACCTGCGCGACATCGAGGGCCGCAGCGCTCTGCTCCTGGGCAAGGCCAAGGACAACAACGGTTCCTGCGCGATCGGCCCCTTCATCCGCCTGTTCGACGGCGGCTTCTCGCTCGATACCCTGCGCGAAGCCGAAGTGGGCATGCTGATCGAAGGCCTGGACGACGGCTTCACGCTGGAAGGCCGCAGCCGCATGCGCGAGATCAGCCGCGACCCGCTCGACCTGGTCGGCCAGACCTGCGGCGCCCACCACCAGTACCCGGACGGCTTCATGCTCTTCCTCGGCACGATGTTCTCGCCGATCAAGGACCGCGACGCGCCGGGCAAAGGCTTCACCCACCACCTCGGGGATCGCGTCAGCATCTCCACGCCCTCGCTCGGCACGCTGGTCAACACGGTCCAGCGCAGCGACGGCATCGAACCCTGGACCTTCGGCGTACGGGCCCTCTACAACAACCTGGCGCGGCGCGGCCTGTTGGCCGCAGCCGGCGGCCGATAGGACGCCACTCCTTACGAGAACTTCATGTCTGACAACAAGAATCAAGAATTTACTTACGCGTCCTACCCGAGCCTGGTGGGCAAGCGGGTCGTCGTCACCGGCGGCGGCAGCGGCATCGGCAGCGAGCTGACCGCGGCCTTCGCCGGGCAGGGCGCGCGCGTGGTCTTCCTCGACATCGCCGAAGAGGCGTCGCGCCAGCTGGAGGCCAGCCTGGCCGCGGCCCAGTACCCGCCGAAATTCATGCGCTGCGACCTGACCGACCTGGACCAGCTCAAGTCCGTGTTCGCCGCCATCGAGGAAGAACTGGGCGGCGTCGACATCCTGCTCAACAATGCGGCCAATGACGACCGCCACGAGATCGAGGACGTGACCCCGGAGTACTGGGAAAGCCGCATGAACGTCAACCTGCGCCACAAGTTCTTCTGCACCCAGGCTGTCCTGCCGGGCATGAAAGAGCGGCGCGACGGGGTGATCCTGAACTTCGGCTCGATCTCCTGGCATCTGCCGCACACCCAGCTGCACCTGTACATGACGGCCAAGGCCGGCATCGAGGGCATGACCCGCGCGCTGGCGCGCGATGTCGGCAAGTACGGCATCCGCGCCAACACCGTGGTGCCGGGCGCGGTGCGTACCCCGCGCCAGCAGGCGCTGTGGCATACCGAGGAAGAAGAGGCGCGTATCCTGGCCGGCCAGTGCCTCCCGGAGCGCGTCGAGATGCAGGACGTGGCCGCACTGACCCTGTTCCTGGCATCGAACAACGCGCGTCATTGCAGCGGCCGCGAGTACTTCGTCGACGCGGGCTGGTACGGCGCATGAGCGGCCCGAACGACATCGCGAGCAGCCCGGCCTGCCTGTGGCAGGTGGGCGCCACGCTGGGTGAGGGCGTCCTGTGGGACGCCGCCGGCGCGCAGGTCTGGTTCGTCGACATCAAGGGCCGGCGCGTCCACCGCTGCGACGCCGATGGCGCAAACCAGCGGAGCTGGGATGCACCGGGCCAGGTCAGCTTCATCGTGCGCGCCGTCGATGGCGGCATGGTCTGCTCGCTGGACGACGGCCTGTACCGCTTCCATGAAGAGACCGGCGCATTCGCGCCGCTGCTGGCGGTGGAGGCCGAGGTACCGGGCAACCGCTTCAACGACGGCCACGTCGACGCCGACGGCGCGCTGTGGTTCGGTTCGATGGACGACGCCGAAGAGCAGCCCACCGGCGCGCTGTACCGCTTCGACGGCGGCAAGGCCGAACGCCACGACGACGGCTACATCATCACCAACGGCCCGGCGCTGAGCCCCGACGGGCGCACCCTGTACCACACGGATACCCTGGAAAAGCGCACCTACGCCTTCGACCGGGCAGCGGACGGCAGCTTGTCGAACAAGCGCCTGTTCGTGGGATTGAAGGACGGCGGTTATCCGGACGGCATGGCCGTGGATGCGGAAGGTTGCGTGTGGATCGCCACCTTCGGCGGCTGGCGCATCGACCGCTTCGACGCGCAAGGGCGCAAAGTCGGCGAAGTACGCTTCCCTTGCGCCAACGTCACCAAGCTGGCCTTCGGCGGCGCGGACCTGCGCACGGTCTACGCCACGACCGCCCGCAAGGGCCTGTCGAACGAAGAGCTGGCGGCGCAGCCGTTGGCCGGCGGCCTGTTCAGCTTCCGCGTGCAGACCCCGGGACTGCCGCAGCGCCTCTTGCGGCTGGAGAAATGAGAACATGAATCACGACGACCAACAACAGAAGCCACGCCGGTTCCGCTCCCAGGACTGGTTCGACAATCCCGAGCGGATCGACATGACCGCGCTCTACCTGGAGCGCTTCATGAACTACGGGATCACCCCGGACGAACTGCGCTCGGGCAAGCCGATCATCGGCATCGCCCAGAGCGGCAGCGACATCGCGCCCTGCAACCGCATCCACCTGGACCTGGCCAAGCGCGTGCGCGACGGCATCCGCGACGCCGGCGGCATCCCGATGGAATTCCCGCTGCACCCGATTTTCGAAAACTGCCGCCGCCCGACCGCGGCGCTGGACCGCAACCTGGCCTACCTGGGCCTGGTCGAGATCCTGCACGGCTACCCGATCGACGCGGTGGTCTTGACCACCGGCTGCGACAAGACCACCCCGGCCCAGCTGATGGCGGCCGCCACGGTCGACATCCCGGCCATCGTGCTGTCGGGCGGCCCGATGCTGGATGGCTGGTTCGAAGGCGAACTGGCCGGTTCGGGCGCCGCCGTCTGGAAAGGGCGCAAGCGCCTGGCAGCGGGCGAGATCGACGAAGAGAAATTCATCCAGATCGCCACCGCCTCGGCCCCGTCCGCCGGCCATTGCAACACCATGGGCACCGCCTCGACCATGAACGCCGTGGCCGAAGCGCTGGGCATGTCGCTGACCGGTTGCTCGGCGATTCCCGCCCCGTACCGCGAACGCGGCCAGATGGCCTACGACACCGGCCGCCGCATCGTCGAACTGGCCCATGCAGACGTCCGTCCCTCGACCATCCTGACGCGCGAAGCCTTCCTGGACGCGATCGTGGTCAATGCCGCGATCGGCGGCTCCAGCAACGCCCAGCCCCACATCGTGGCGATGGCGCGCCATGCCGGCGTCGAGATCACGCCCGAGGACTGGATGGAATACGGCTACGACGTGCCGCTGCTGCTCAACATGCAGCCGGCCGGCAAATACCTGGGCGAGCGCTTCCACCGCGCCGGCGGCGTGCCGGCCATCATGTGGGAGCTCGAGCAGCAGGGCCTGCTGCGCTCGCAGCGCCCGACCGTGACCGGCAAGACCATGGCCGAGAACCTGGTGGACAAGGAGAGCTGGGACCGCGAGATGATCCGTCCCTTCGCCGATCCGCTCAAGCACAGTGCCGGCTTCATGGTGCTGAAGGGGAATCTGTTCGACTTCGCCATCATGAAGACCAGCGTGATTTCCCCGGCTTTCCGCGAGCGCTACCTGTCGGAGCCCGGCGCGGAAAACCGCTTCGAGTGCCGCGTGGTCGTGTTCGACGGTTCGGACGACTACCACCACCGCATCAACGATCCGGCGCTCGAGATCGACGAGCGCACCATGCTGGTGATCCGCGGATCCGGCCCGATCGGTTGGCCCGGCTCGGCCGAGGTGGTGAACATGCAGCCGCCGGATGCCTTGATCAAGCGCGGCATCATGGCCCTGCCGACCCTGGGCGACGGCCGCCAGTCCGGCACCTCGGACAGCCCGTCGATCCTGAATGCCTCGCCCGAGAGCGCGGCCGGCGGCAACCTGGCGCTGTTGCGCACCGGCGACATCGTGCGCGTGGACCTGAACGCGGGACGCTGCGACGTTCTCATCTCCGATGCGGAGATGGAAGCACGCCGCAGGGACGACCCGCCGGCGATCCCGCCGAACCAGACCCCTTGGCAGCAGATCTACCGCGCCACCGTGGGCCAGCTGCATACCGGCGCCTGCATGGAGCTGGCGCTGCCTTATCGCGGCGTGGGCCACGACATGCCGCGCCATAACCACTAAGGCTGAAACGGGCTGGCGCTGCGGCTGGATTTTGATCAGAATGGCACGAGCCGCTGCAGCGCTGGACCGCAAGGCAACATAAGCAGCATAAGAAATTCATAGGAGACGTAATAATGAAAAAGATGATCAAGGCCGTCAGCCTGGCCTGCGCCATGCTGTTCACGGGCGGCGTCGGCGTTGCCCACGCCGATGCCACCAATCCCAAGATCGGCTTCTCGATCGACGACCTGCGCCTGGAGCGCTGGGCGCGCGACCGCGATTACTTCACGGCCGCCGCCCAGAAGCTGGGCGCCAAGGTCTACGTACAGTCGGCCGACGCAAGCGAGCAGCGCCAGATCGCCCAGATCGAAAACCTGATCTCGCGCGGCGTGGACGTGCTGGTAATCGTTCCCTACAACGCCACGGTCCTGAACAACGCCATCCGCGAGGCGAAGAAGGCCAAGATCAAGGTGGTCTCGTATGACCGCCTGATTTTGAATGCCGACGTCGACGCCTATGTCTCGTTCGACAACAAGGCGGTCGGCGAACTGCAGGCGCAGTCGCTGGTGAACCTCAAGCCGAAGGGCAACTACTACCTGCTGGGCGGCGCTCCGACCGACAACAACGCCAAGATCCTGCGCGAAGGCCAGATGAAGGTGCTGCAGCCGCTGGTGGACAAGGGCGACGTCAAGATCGTCGGCAAGCAGTGGGTCAAGGACTGGAGCGCCTCCGAGGCGATGGCCATCGTCGAGAACGCGCTGACCGCCAGCGGCAACAAGATCGACGCCGTGGTCGCTTCCAACGACGGTACCGCCGGCGGCGCGATCCAGGCACTGTCGGCCCAGAAGCTGGCCGGCAAGGTGGTGGTGTCGGGCCAGGATGCCGACCTGGCGGCGGTGCGCCGCGTGATCGCCGGCACCCAGACCATGACCGTCTACAAGCCGCTGCGCGCGCTGGCCTCGAACGCCGCCAACGTCGCGGTGCAGCTGGTGCGCAACCAGAAGCCGGGCTACAACGCCCAGATGCACAACGGCGTCAAGAACGTCGACAGCCTGCTGCTCAAGCCTGTCCTGCTGAACAAGTCGAACGTCGACCTGCTGGTCAAGGACGGCTTCTACACCCAGGCACAGCTGGCCGGCAAGTAATCCACCAGCTGTCGGCACTTTGCGCCAGCTGCGCCGGTCGGAGACGACCGGCGCGGCGGCGCACCTGAACGAGTCTTGAATGTCACCCTATCTTCTCCAAATGAAGGGCATCGCGAAGCGATTCGACGGTGTCCCCGCGCTCGACGGGATCGATCTGGCGATCCGTCCCGGCGAGTGCATCGGCCTGTGCGGCGAGAACGGCGCCGGCAAGTCCACCTTGATGAAAGTCCTGTCGGCGGTCTACCCGCACGGCAGCTGGGACGGCGAAATCCTGCTCGACGGCCAGCCGCTGCGGGCGCGCTCGGTGCGCGAGACCGAGGACGCCGGCATCATCATCATCCACCAGGAACTGATGCTGGTGCCCGAACTGTCCGTGGCCGAGAACATCTTCCTCGGTAACGAACTGACCCTGCCGGGCGGGCGCCTCGACTACCCGGCGATGAACCGCCGCGCCGAGGAAATCCTGCGCGAGCTGAAGCTCCCCGACGTGAACGTGGTGCTGCCCGTGAAGAACTACGGCGGCGGCCACCAGCAGCTGATCGAGATCGGCAAGGCCCTGAACAAGCAGGCGCGCCTCCTGATCCTGGACGAGCCCTCGGCCTCGCTGACGGCCAGCGAGATCGAGGTCCTGCTCGGGATCATCCGCGACCTCAAGGCCAAGGGCGTGGCCTGCGTCTACATCTCGCACAAGCTCGAGGAAGTCGCGGCGATCTGCGACACCATCGTGGTCATCCGCGACGGCAAGCACATCGCCACCACGCCGATGCAGCAGATGAACGTGGACCGCATCATCGCCCAGATGTGCGGGCGCGAGATGAACCAGCTGTATCCCTCGCTCCCGCACGAGGTGGGCGAGGTGGTGATGGAGGCGCGCCACGTCACCTGCTGGGACCCGGACCAGCCGCAGCGCAAGAAGGTCGACGACGTGTCCTTCGAGCTGCGCCGCGGCGAGATCCTGGGGATCGCCGGCCTGGTGGGCGCGGGCCGCACCGAGCTCGTCACCGCGATCTACGGCTCCTACGAAGGCGCCTACGAAGGCGAAGTGTGGCTGAACGGCCGGCGGGTCGACACCTCGACACCGCTCAAGGCGATCGGGACGGGCTTCGCCCTGGTGCCCGAAGACCGCAAGCAGCACGGCATCGTGCGCGACCTGTCGGTGGGCGAAAACATCACCCTGTCGGTGCTGGACCGCTTCTCGAAGCTCTCGCGCATCGACGACGGCCTGGAAGCGCGCGAGGTGGGCGAGCAGATCCGCCGCCTGGCGCTCAAGACCGCCAGCCCGGCGCTGCCGATCACGGCGCTCTCGGGCGGCAACCAGCAGAAGGCGGTGCTGGCCAAGATGCTGCTGACCCAGCCGAAGGTGCTGATCCTCGACGAGCCGACCCGCGGGGTCGACGTCGGCGCCAAGTTCGAGATCTACAAGCTGATCCTTGAACTGGCCGCCCAGGGCATCTCGATCATCATGGTGTCGTCCGAACTGGCCGAGGTGCTCGGGGTCTCCGACCGGGTGCTGGTGATGGGCGAGGGCAAGCTGCGTGGGAATTTCCTTAATCAAGGCCTGACCCAGGAAATGGTGTTGGGTGCTGCAATCGGACAGGTGAAATGATGCTAGACAAAGTACACGCGCCAGCGGCGGCCCAGGGGGGCGCGGCACGGGCGGCGACAAACACGGGAATCAGCTTCAAGCAGATTTTCACGCAGTATAAAATCCTGGCCCTGCTGGTCGCGATCGCCATCATCTGGGCCTTCTTCAGCTGGAAGACCGACGGCGGCTTCACCTCCGCGCGCAACCTGTCCAACCTGATGCGCCAGATGTCGGTGACCGGGATCCTGGCCTGCGGCATGGTGTTCGTCATCATCGCCGGCGAGATCGACCTGTCGATCGGTTCGCTCCTTGGACTACTGGGCGGGCTGGCGGCGGTGCTCGACGTGGTCCATCACCTGCCGCTGCCGATCTCGATGGCGATCGTGCTGGCGGGCGGCATGCTGCTCGGCTTCCTGAACGGCTACCTGACAGCCTATGCGGGGATACCCTCATTCATTGTCGGGCTGGGGGGCATGCTGGCCTACCGCGGCATCGTGCTGGGACTGACCGACGGCACCACCATCGCCCCGATCTCGCCGGAATTCGAGCAGCTCGGCCAGGCCTACCTGCCCCCAAGCTTCGGCATGCTGCTCGGCGCCGGCCTGTTCGTGCTGGCCTGCGTGCTGGCCTGGCGCCAGCGCGCCAGCCAGGCGCGCCACAATCTGCCGGTCCTGCCGCTGTGGCGCAGCGTGGCCCGGGTGGCCATCATCGGCGTGGTGCTGGCTGGCCTCATCACGACCTTCAACAGCTATGAAGGGATCCCGCTGCCGGTACTGATCCTGCTGGTCCTGCTGGGCGTGTTCAGCTACATCGCACGCCAGACCGTGTTCGGCCGCCGCATCTACGCCGTCGGCAGCAATATGGAAGCGACGCGCCTGTCGGGCATCAACGTGCGCGCCGTCAAGCTCTGGATCTTCGGCCTGATGGGCCTGATGTGCGCGCTGGCCGGCCTGATCAACACTGCGCGCCTGGCGGCGGGTTCGCCCTCGGCCGGCATGTCGGCGGAGCTGGACGTGATCGCCGCCTGCTTCATCGGCGGCACCTCGATGCGCGGCGGCGCCGGCACCGTGCACGGCGCGCTGGTGGGCGCCCTGGTCATGGCCAGCCTGGACAACGGCATGTCGATGCTGGACGTGGACACCTACTGGCAGATGATCGTCAAGGGCCTGATCCTGACCCTGGCGGTGTGGCTGGACGTGGCGACGCGTACCGGCCGGCGCTGATCCAGACGGCGCCGGGGCGCCGGTGGACGTGAAAAAGCCAGGCGCATGCGTCTGGCTTTTTCGTTTATGGCCTTGTCCCGATCTTTGTAGGGTGGGCGGGTCCTCCCGCCCACGCGGTGATAGTTGGCTTCTAAACCGGCGCACGGGCTGCAGCACCGTGATCTGACCGCGTGGGCGGAATCCGCCCACCCTACAACTGCTCCGATTAGTCTGCGATCTTCAACACGCCGTCGACCACCCGGGCCAGGCCCAGTGGATTGTCGTCGCGCAGCGCTTCCGGCAGCAGTTCGCTTGGCACGGCCTGGTAGCACACCGGGCGCAGGAAACGGTCGATCGCGGTGGCGCCGACCGAGGTCGTGCGGCTGTCCGAGGTGGCGGGGAAGGGGCCGCCGTGCACCATCGCATGCGACACCTCGACGCCGGTCGGGAAGCCGTTGAACAGGATGCGGCCGGCCTTGCGCTCGAGCAGGGGCAGCAGGCTCGCCGCCAGCGCGCCGTCCGCCGCCGTCGCGTGGACGGTCGCGGTCAGCTGGCCTTCCACATGTGCGGCCACGGCCAGCAGCTCGGCCTCGTTGCGGCAGCGCACCATCACCGCGGCCGGTCCGAAGATCTCTTCTTCCAGCTCAGGGGTGGCGAGGAAGGTGGCGGCGTCGCACCCGTACAGGGCCGGCTGCGCTGCGCATGCCGGGCCTTCCGCGCCGGCTGCCGCGCCGCGCGCCAGCAATTGCACGCCCGGCACGGCGGAGCGGGCGTCGACCGCCTCGACATAGGCCTTGTGGATGCCGGGCGTGAGCATGGTGCCGGCGGTCTTGAGCTGCAGGGCCTCGGCGGCCGCGACGCTGAATGCGTTGAAGGCCTCGCCCTCCAGGCCGACCACCAGGCCCGGATTGGTGCAGAACTGGCCGACGCCGAGCGTGAGCGAATCGACGAAGCCTTGCGCCAGCGCGGCAGCCTTGCCCTCGAGCGCGTTCGGCAGCAGGAAGAAGGGATTGACGCTGCTCATTTCCGCATACACGGGGATCGGTTCCGGACGTGCGGCGGCGGTGCGCATGAGGGCCAGGCCGCCCTGGCGCGAGCCGGTGAAGCCCACGGCCTTGATCGCGGGATGCGCCACCAGCGCGGTGCCGATGCTCCTGCCTTCGCCGATCAGCATCGAGAACACGCCTTCCGGCATGTCGCAGTCGATGGCGGCCTGCTGCACCGCGCGGGCCACCAGTTCCGAGGTGCCGAGGTGGGCGTTGTGGGCCTTGACCACCACCGGGCAGCCTGCCGCAAGGGCGGACGCGGTATCGCCGCCGGCCACCGAGAACGCGAGCGGGAAGTTACTGGCGCCGAAGACCGCAACCGGGCCCAGCGGGATCTTGCGCATGCGCAGGTCCGGTCGCGGCGGCGTGCGCTCGGGCAGGGCCGAATCGAGGGTTGCCGCCAGGAAGTGTCCGTCGCGGACCACCCTGGCGAACAGGCGCAGCTGGTTGACGGTGCGCATGCGCTCCCCCTCCAGGCGTGCCTGCGGCAGGCCGGATTCGAGGCCGGCGCGCTCGATCAGGGCCGGGCCGAGGTCGAGGATGCCCGCGGCGATCGCCTCCAGGAATGCGGCGCGCCGCTCCAGGGGCAGGGCGCGGTAGCTGTCGAAGGCCTGCTCGGCCAGCGTGCAGGCCGTCTCCAGCTCTGCGCTAGAAGCCAGGCCGAAGCCCGGTTCGAGGGTAGCGTGGCGCGCCGGGTCGATGGCGTGAACGACGCCCGCGGCGCCGCGCACGCTGCGCCTGCCGATGATCATGTCGCCTTGGATCTGCATGGAATGCTCCTTGTCTGATGATTAATGGATGAAAAGAGAAAAAAAAGCCGCGGTCCGCATGGCGGAACCGCGACTTCAGGAGAGACGAACTTGCTTGCCGTACTAAGAAGCAGTAGCGCGGCTTAGAACGAGTACTGCGCCCGGATGGTGTAGCGCGGCCCGCTCATGAACAGCTGGCGGGTGAACATGCCGGCATGCTGCTGCATGACCTGGCGCGTCTTGGCGTTGTTCAGGTTCTGGGCTTCCAGGCCGATACGGAACTTGTCTGTGAAATCGTAGAAGATCGAACCGTCCAGCTGGCCATAATCGTCCTGCCACAGCGGCAGGCCGTAGGCCTGGTCGTTGTTCGGCGTCGGGATCAGGAAGCGTGCGCCGGCATCCGGATTCGTGTTCAGGCCGTTGTTGCCGCGGCTGCCCCAGGTGTTGACGGCAACCAGGTAGCGCGAGCGCCAGTTGTACGCCAGGCGCGCCGACAGGCCGTTCTTCTCGTACATGACCGCGAAGTTGACCGTGTGACGCGACAGGCCTTGCAGCGGCGTGTTGCCGAATGGACGTCCGTCGGTGTCGCAGCCGTTGATCGACAGGTTCATGTTCGACTGGTCGCTGCCCGCGCAAAACGCGGCCGGCACCGGCTTGTCCAGCTTGCGCTCGCTCGACACATAGGTCCAGCTGGCCTGGGTGCCGATACCGCGCAGCCAGTCGGGCACGAAGTCGTAGTACTGCTGGTGGGCGATCTCGAAGCCGCGGGCAAAGCCGTGGGCGCCGTTGATCGGATGGGTGACTGCGAAGGTCCGGTCCTGGCCGTTGACATCCTTCACCGTGTAACCGTAGGTGGTGTTCACGACGATGTTCTTGATGTCCTTGTCGAAGGCCGAGAAGGTCAGCGATCCGCCCGGCGCGAAATACCATTCGGCGGTCAGGTCGATGTTGGTCGCGGTGGTCGGCCTCAGGAGCGGGTTGCCGTCGCTGTTGCCGGTCAGGTTGTTGCCGCTGAAGACGACGCGCTGGTCCGCGAGCGTGACCGGATCCTTGATCGTCAGCTGGTTCGCCGGCGAGGTCAGGGTGGTCAGGGACTGCAGCTGGTTGAAGTCCGGACGCGACATCGCCTTGGCCCAGGCGAAGCGGAACTGCAGCTGGTCGCTGACCTTCATGCGCAGGTTCAGGCTCGGCAGCCAGTTGTGGTAGCCGGTATCGGTGCTGCGCGGGGTTTCGAACTTGGCGATGTTGACCAGGGTGTTCACGCCTTCCACCGGCACGTCGCCAGGAATGCTGACGTTGGTCGGGTCGTACGCGATGTAGCCGTGCGTGGTGTTGGTCGTCTTCACGTAGCGGATGCCGACGTTGCCGTCGATCGGATACTTGAGGTCGTCGAAGCCGAAGCGCAGCTGGGTGTAGGCGGCGCGGGTCTTCTCGGTCTGCGTGTTGCGCGCCGACGGCGTGTCGAAGGTCGATGGCTTCCACGTGTCGCAGGTGCCCCAGCCCTGGGCGGCCGCCTGCTCCTGGCACAGGATGGTGTGGTAACCGTGCAGCTTGGTCCAGCCGTTCGGGAAGTCGCGTGCCAGCGCATCGGTCGGATACAGCATCGCCGGAATCGATACCTTGCCGCCGAAGAAATTGTCGATCTGCGCCAGTTCGGTGCCGCCCGAGAAGCGCGGGTCGTTCAGGCGTGCGACGCCCGGGATCTGCCAGCCTTCCATCCACGGGAAGGTAATCGACGACCAGTTGTAGAACTTCTGCGCCTTGTTGTTCTCGCCTTCGCGGTCCGCCAAGCGCACGCCGAAGCGGATGTCGCGCAGCACCGGATCGTCGAAGGAGAACTTGACGTCGCTGCGCCAGGTCTTCTGCTCGGCCTTGGCGCGGTCGAGCGCTTCCTGGGTATAGGCCCAGTAGTAGTTCTTCGGGTCGGCCATGAACTGCGCCGAGCCGAGGCCGATCTTCGGGATGCTGCCGGTGAGGTCCATCGACTGGTTCGGCAGGATGAAGCCGGTCGAGACGTCGGCGTCGAAGCCCTCGGTGGTGGAGCGGACGTGCTGGATGTCGTTGGTCCAGGTCAGGTCCGGCGTCACGCGCCATTGCACGTTCAGCGCGAGGTCGCGCGTGCCCGACGTACGCTGGTTGATGCGGCGCGAGCTGTTGAACGGCGAGCCGCCGTAGCTCGGGTTCGCGATCGTGCCGCTCTGGAAGGCGCCCTTGTCGTCATAGACGGTGTCGGCGCCGGCCACCTGCTGGTACCACTTGTCCTCGGACGAGGCGACCACGCGCTCGCTCAGGTCTTCCTGGTAATCGGTCTTGAAGTAGGTCAGGCCAGCCGTCACGTCGCGGGTCGGACGCCACTGGAACGCGGCGTAGTCGCCGCGGCGGACGCGCTCGAAGTCCTGCGAGCGCAGGCCGCCGCCGAGCGGCAGCCATTTGGTCGCGTCGCGATTGTACTGGGCCGGGTTGCGGGAGTTCACGTGCGGGAAGTACGGGTCGATGCCGATGGCGTCGGTACGGGTCGGGTTCTTCGCGTAGGCGAAGTCGACCAGCGCGCCGAATTCGCCGAGCGGGGTGTTCCAGCGGTTCGACAGCAGCAGGGCGCCGGTCGGACCCTTGGCCTTGTTCAGCTCCGAGTAGGTCTGCGACACGCCCAGCGAGCCCTTCAGGCCCTTGAAGTCGAAGGGCATCGCGGTGCGGAGGTTGACCAGGCCGGCGAGGGCGCCTTCGATCTGTTCCGCGGACGGGTTCTTGTAGACGTCGACGCCGGCCATCAGTTCCGGCGCCACGTCGGCGAAGCCGAGCGAGCGGCCGCCGCCGGCCGAGAACGCGTCGCGGCCGTTGACTTCCGAGCGCACGTAGGTCAGGCCACGCACCGACACGCCGGAACCTTCGACGGCCTGGCGGTTCGGGTCGCCCGGCATGTTGCGGTCCATGGTGACGCCGGCGATACGCTGCAGCACCTCGGTGACCGAACGGTCCGGGAGCTTGCCGATGTCTTCGGCGACGATCGAGTCGACCACCTCGTCGGAATTCTGCTTGAGTTTCTGGGCCGATTGCAGCGCTGCGCGCTGGCCGGACACCTTGACCACCTGCGTCGCAGGGACGACCGGCTCCTCCGCGCTGGTATTGGTGGTCTGGGCCCATGCTGCGCCGCTATAGACGACGGCGATCTGCGCGACCGCTGCAGCGATCGCTGTTTTCTGGAACTTCCTCACGTTGTCTCCTGATGTAGGTAATTTTTTTATTTGCCAGGCCGCCGCGCCGCGACTGCATCGACGCCCTGCTAACACTGGATGTTGTACGCTACCATAATTTTAGCGCCGAAACCTGAACAGCGTGTAAGTTTTGTTAATGCACAACACTCAATGCGCGAAGTGGCCACGTGGCGACATGCGAAACGCGCTGGCTAGCGAATTACCGGAGGGGCGCCATCCGCCGCCAGGCGTTTGTGTCACTGCAATCGATGTCACACCATCTCTACAGTACGCAATAGATTGCGCAAGGTCAAGAAATCGATTTCATGACTTGAGAATTTTTCTTGCGTTTGCTACGCGAATCGTCCCGCAAGCTGCATCCGTCTAGTGCGGTGAGGTCGAATCCAGCTTGACTGAAGCACTCTCTGGCCGGAATAAGCATGCTGCTCCTCACTGCTAATCCGGTCGCTGGATAAGTTTTTCCAGGGCAAACAGCGGCAAGCATATCGCTACTGATATGTTAGCGTGAACATTTTGCTTGCAATGCTGTGTACGGCTGACTTACGATGCTGGCACGAACTGCCGACCGAATACCGATTGAGAGGCCCTGCAAGGGTCCGACAGGAGACAGCATGAACCGATTCAGGACGCTGGCGGCAACGCTGGCGCTGGTGCAGCTTGTACAGGTGGCGCCGGCCGCAGCAGCCGATTCCGATCTGCCACGCATGGTGGAACGCGGTGGGCGCCACGCGCTGCTGGTGGACGGCGCACCCTTTTTGATCCTGGGCGGCCAGGCCCACAACTCCAGCAATTACCCGGCAGCCCTGCCCAAGGTCTGGGCCGCGCTGAAGGATGCACAGGCGAATACGCTGGCGATTCCGGTCGCCTGGGAACAGGTGGAGCCCGAAGAAGGGCGCTTCGACTTCAGTTACGTGGATACCCTGGTGGCCCAGGCCAGGGCGCATGGCAAGCGCCTGGTCCTGCTGTGGTTCGGCACCTGGAAGAACACCGGCCCGGCTTATACGCCGGAGTGGGTGAAGTTCGACAACGCGCGCTTCCCGCGCATGCGCGACCAGGAAGGCAAGGCCAGCTACTGCCTGTCGCCCTTCGGCGAAGCCACGCTCGCCGCCGACAAGAAGGCGTTCGTGGCCCTGATGCGCCACCTGCGCAAGATCGACGCCGGCAAGCGCACCGTGATCATGGTGCAGGTCGAGAACGAAGTCGGCACCTACGGCCTGGCGCGCGACCATGGGGCCCGCGCCGAAGCGGCGTTCCGCCAGGCGGTACCGGGCGCGGTGCTGGCCCGCCAGCCGGCACCTGCGGGACGCCCGACACAGGGCAGCTGGAGCGAGGTGTACGGCGACTATGCCGAGCAGTACTTCCATACCTGGGCGATCGCCAGCTACATCGAGGAGATCGCGAAAGCCGGGCGCGCCGTCTACGACCTGCCGATGTTCGTCAACAATGCGCTGCGCGAGCCGGGCCAGCCGGGCCAGCCGGCCACGCCCTGGAAAGGCGACTTCGCCAGCGGCGGCCCGACCTGGGACGTGCTCGGCATCTACAAGGCTGCCGCGCCCCACATCGATCTCGCCGCACCCGACATCTACATGCCGGAGTCCGGCAAGGTGGGCGCCGTGCTGGAAAGCTTCCAGCGTCGGGACAATGCCTTGCTGGTGGCGGAGATGGGCAATGCCGCCACGTATGCGCGCTACGTCTGGCAGATCGTCGGCAAGGGCGCCCTCGGCGTCGTGCCGTTCGGGATCGACTACGCCAGCTACAGCAATTATCCGCTCGGCTCGAAGCACACGGACCGCCGCATGGTCGAGCCCTTCGCCCAGGTGTATGCCGCCTTTGCGCCGATGTCGCGCCTGTGGGCGCGCTGGGCCTTCGAAGGCCGCACCCATGGGGTGGCGGAAGGCGACGACCGGGCGCCGCAAACCCTCGCCCTGGACGGCTGGAAGGCCACGGTGTCCTTCCGCGAATTCCAGTTCGGCGAGCGTCAGTACCTGCGCGACAAGAACGAATACGCCGAGGGCACGGAACAGCCGGGCGGCGGCGTGGCGATCGCGCAGATCGGGCCCGCCGAGTTCGTGCTGGTTGGCCAGCGCGCACGCGTGAAACTGTCCTCCGCCGGAGACAAGCCGGCGATGTACGCGCGGGTGGAGGAGGGCCGCTTCGACGCCGCCGGCAAGTGGATCATGGAACGCAACTGGAACGGCGACCAGACCGATTACGGGCTGAACCTGCCGGCTGCGCCTACGGTGCTGAAGGTCAGGATGGGCACCTACCAACCTTGACCGATAAAAAACGATAACCAGGAGACCCGCAATGCGAATCACCCGAATGGCGAGCGCCGTCCTGCTGCTGTGCGCAGCCACCCAGGCCCTCGCCGGCAGTTACCAGAAGACCGCCACCGGCATCGAGGTCAAGCCCGACCGCGGCGCCGCCAAGCTGGTGCGCCTGAACCTGATGAGCGACAACATCATCCAGGTCGTAAAGTTCGATGCGCCCGGCAAGGCGCTCACGCCTTCCTTGATGACGGTCGCCACGCCCTGCACCTGTACGTTCACCGTGAACGCTACCCGGGCCGGCAAGGACGAGGCGGTGCTGCTCAAGGCGGGCAGAATCTCGGCCACGGTGTCGCTGAAGGACGGGCGCGTGTCCTTCTTCGACGCGGCCGGCAAGCCGATCCTGCAGCAGGACGCCGAGAGCATGAAGCCGGTCACGGTGGGCGGCAAGCCGTTCTTCGCGATCAAGCAGGGCTTCAACCACGGCACCCGCGACGCCTATTACGGCCTGGGCCAGCACCAGAACTCGCAGATGAACTACAACGGCGAAGACGTGCTGCTGGCCCAGCACAACATGATCGCCTCGGTGCCCTTCGTGGTCTCGGACAAAAACTACGGCCTGCTGTGGGATAACAACAGCATCTCGCGCTTCGGCGACGCCACGCCCTACGCCTGGATGTCGCGCGACCTGGTCCTGCGCGACGCCGAAGGCAAGCCCGGCGGGTTGACCGCCCGCTACTACGTCGACGGCAAGCTGGCGCTCACCCGCAAGGAAAAGGACATCGCCTACCAGTACCTGAAGGACGTGGCGGAGAACTGGCCCAAGGAGCTGCCGCCGCTCAAGGATCTGAAGGACGCGCGCGTGGTCTGGGAAGGCAGCCTGGCAAGCGACAAGCCCGGCGTGCACAAGATGCAGCTGTACTCGTCCGACTACGCGCGCCTGTCCATCGACGGCAAGGAAGTGATGGACGTCTGGCGCATGGGCTGGAACCCGTGGTACCACAACTTCGAAGTCAAGTTCGAGAAGAACAAACCGGTCAAGCTTCTCCTCGACTGGAAGGTGTCGAGCGGGATGATCGCCATCACCCACAACAACCCGCTTCCGCAGCCGGAGCGCCATTCGCTCACGATGTCTTCGGAAATCGCCGAGGCGATCAACTACTACGTGATCAGCGCGGACAGCATGGACCGGGTGATCGCCGGTTACCGCCACCTGACCGGGCAGCAGCCGATGATGCCGAAATGGGCCTACGGCTACTGGCAGTCGCGCCAGCGCTACGAGACCCAGCAGCAGCTGCTCGACACCGTGGCGGAATACCGCAAGCGCGGCTGGCCGCTGGATAACATCGTGCAGGACTGGTTCTACTGGCCGGAAGACGGCTGGGGCTCGCACGACTGGGACAAGAAACGCTTCCCGGACCCGAAGGGCATGGTCGATGCGGTCCACAAGCAGAACGCGCGCATCATGCTCTCCATCTGGGGCAAGTTCTACGCCAATACCGACAACTACAAGGAACTGGCGGCCAAGGGCCATATGTGGACCAAGAACGTCGAGAACGGCGACCTCGACTGGGTCGGGCCGGGCTACAAGAACAGCCACTACGACCCGTACACGAAGGAAGCACGCGACATCTACTATCGCCAGATGAAGCACAAGCTGGTCGACCTGGGCTTCGACGCCTGGTGGATGGACAATACCGAGCCCGACATCCTGTCGAACGCGCGCCTGGAAGACTTCAAGCAGCTGATCGGCCCGACCGTCTACGGCGCCGGCGAGATCACCTTCAACCCCTACAGCCTGGTGCACTCGGAGGGCTTCGCCGAGAACCTGCGCCGCGACCAGCCGGACAAGCGCCAGTTCATCCTGTCGCGTTCGGGCTTTGCCGGCATCCAGCGCAATTCGGTGGCGGTGTGGAGCGGCGACATCGTCGGCCGCTGGAACAACCTGGCCGACCAGATCGCCTCCGGCGTCAACTTCTCGATGTCGGGCATCCCCAACTGGACCCACGACATCGGCGGCTATGCGCAGGAGACACGCTTCCAGGTCGGCGATGTCGGCTCGGCCCAGGAAAACCGCGCGACCGGCACCAAGCAGGCCGATCCGGAAGACATGAAGGAATGGCGCGAGCTGAACCTGCGCTGGTTCCAGTTCGGCGCCTTCTCGCCGCTGTTCCGCTCGCACGGCGAGGTGGTCAAGCGCGAGATCTACAACATCGCGGCCGGCGACGACAGCATGCGCGACGCCATGGTCGGCTACCTGAAACTGCGCTACCGCCTGATGCCCTATATTTATACGATGGCGGCCGACACCCATTATCACTCGGGCACGATGATGCGCGGCCTGGTGATGGACTTCCCGCATGACGACCGGGTGAAGAACATCAAGGACCAGTACATGTTCGGCCCCAGCCTGATGGTGGCGCCGGTCACCAGCTACGGCGCGCGCTCGCGCCAGGTCTACCTGCCGCAGGGCAGCGACTGGGTCGACTTCGATACCGGAGAACGTCACAAGGGCGGCAACACCATCACCGTGCAGGCGCCGCGCGAGCGTATCCCGCTGTTCCTGCGCGCCGGCGCCGTGATCCCGACCGGGCCGGTCACCCAGTACGTGGACGAGAAGCCGGATGCGCCGCTGGTGCTGCAGGTGGTTGCCGGCGCCGACGGCCAGGCCAGCCTGTACGAGGACGACGGCGTCACCAACGCCTACGTCCGCGGCGAGTACAGCCGCATCCCGTTCAGCTACGACGACCGCAAGGGCGTGCTCACCATCGGCGCGCGCGTGGGCCAGTACAAGGGCATGCCGGTGAAACGCGAGATCCGCGTGCGCGTGCTGCGTCCGGGCACCGCGGCTGCGAGCAACCTGGATGCCTACGACCAGTCGGTCAGCTACGATGGCCGCCCGGTGACCATCAAGCTGTGACCGCGCGCAGGAAGCTGCTCAAGGGGCTGGCCGCGCTGTGCGCGCCGGCGGCCAGCCCCTTGACGCTCGCGGCGCGCAGGCCCCCGGCGCTGGCGGACCCGCAGGCCGGCGCCCATGCGCAGTCGGTGTATGCCTGGCTGCACGGCATCTGGGGCCGGCAAGTCATCGCCGGCCAGCAGGACCTGAGCTGGGACGACGGCGTCGACATGGCGCAGCGGGTGTTCGACGACACCGGAAAGTATCCGGCGCTGATGGGCTACGACTTCATGAACACCGGGATGCGGGGCCCGACGACCTCCGGCCTGCGCCAGGTGGAGGAAGCCATCGCCTTTGCCCGGCGCGGCGGCCTGGTGAGTTTCTGCTGGCACTGGCGCGATCCGGCGCTGCTCGGGACCGAAGGCCGCAACCGGGCCAATTTCTACGTTCGCGAGCCGGATCCGGCCAGGAATACCGGTTTCACCATCCCGATGGCAGGTGGCAGGCTGGATACGGCCAGCCCGGCCTGGCGCCAGATCAACGACGGCATCGACCTGATCGCGGCGGAGCTGAAAAAGCTGGCCGACGCCGGCGTCACCGTGTTGTGGCGTCCGCTGCATGAAGCCTCCGGCCACAAAGGCGACGGCTGGTTCTGGTGGGGCCGCGCGCGCAGCGACGGCGAGTCGCCCGCCCGGGCCTGCATCCTGCTGTGGCGTCACATGTTTGACCGTTTGGTAAAAAAACACGGGCTGCACAACCTGATCTGGGTGTGGAACGGGCAGGACGAAGCCTGGTATCCGGGCGACGACGTTGTCGACATCGTCGGCTGGGACATCTACGACGACAGCGACGGCAAGCGCTACGGCGCCCAGGCCGGCACCTACCGCCGCGCGCTCGCGATCGGCCGCGGCGCCAAGCCGGTCGCGCTCACCGAAACCAGTTACATCCCTGATCCGGACAAGATGCTGGCGGAAGGGGCGCCCTGGCTCTGGTTCACGGTCTGGAACGACGCCAGGGCCGGGGCCGGAGTACGCGACAAGAGCAACTTCTGGTCGGGCGACTATTACAATACGGCCGAGGACAAGAACAAGGTCTATCACCATCCGAAGGTCATCACGCTGGACAAGCTGCCGGCATTCCTGAAAGCGCCACAATGAAACGTCTTACTCTTCTACTCGCCCTCGCGGCCGTGCTGCACGCCGGCCTGGCGACGGCGGCCACGCCGGTCTCGCCGAGCGACGCGAAACTGCAGTACACCGGCCGCATCGACTTCTCGGATCCGGCCGCGCCGGTGATCTCCTGGCCGAACAGCGCGATCGCCGGGCGCTTCACCGGCACCTCGTTCGCCATCAAGCTCGACGACCAGCGCGGCCGGAACTACTTCAATGTGTTCCTGGACGGCGACCTGTCCGCGCCCCTGGTTATCGAAGCGAAGCAGGGCGTAGCGACCTATGTCGTGGCGCAGAAGCTGGCGCCGGGAAGCCACAGCTTCCTGGTCACCAAGCGCACCGAGGGCGAAGAGGGCGCAACAAGGTTCCGCGGCCTGGAACTGGATGACGGCGCCGGGCTGCTGCCGCCCGCGCCGCGGCCCAATCGCCGGATCGAGTTCTTCGGCGACTCGATCACCAGCGGCATGGGCAACGAGGGCGCGCTCAACGGCCGCGACGATGCCGGCAAGGACAAGAACAGCTTCCTGTCCTATGCGGCGATCGCCGCCAGGCAGCTCAAGGCCGAAATGCACATGACCTCGCAGAGCGGTATCGGCGTGATGATCAGCTGGTTCCCGTTCACCATGCCGGACTTCTACGACCAGCTGAGCGCTGTCGGCGACAACGACAGCCGCTGGGATTTCTCGCGCTGGACGCCGGACGTGGTGGTGGTCAACCTGCTGCAGAACGACAGCTGGCTGATCGGCCGCGACCACAAGCTGCAGCCGGAGCCGAACGATGCCCAGCGCGTCGAGGCCTACAGGCAGTTCGTGCAGCGCATCCGCGGCCTCTACCCGCAGGCCTACATCGTCTGCGCGCTGGGCAGCATGGACGCGACCCGGCCCGGTTCACCCTGGCCGGGCTACGTCACGGCGGCCGTGGAGCGCATGCGCAAGGAGAACGGCGACAAGCGCATCGACACCCTGTTCTTCGAGCATACGGGTTATGGCCAGCATCCGCGGGTGCACCACCACCAGGCCAATGCAGCCAAGCTGACTGCATTGGTCCGGGCGCGGATGGGCTGGTAAGGGCAGGGCCGCTCAGGCGGCGCGCGGGCTGGCCGCCCTCGGCTGGCTCGCGCGAAGTTGCTCGGCGATATAGGCGTCATGCGTCGGCATCCGGTCCACCGCCTGCACGATCATGTCGCGCACGCCGGCGAAATGCCCGTGCACCTCGCGGATGTCCACCGCATCGACGAAAGGATCGTAACGCTTCGGCACCGCGCCCAGGCCCATCAGCATGGCGACGAAGGACGGCTCGGCGAAGCCGTGCGGGTCCAGGATCGTGACGCGCCCGGTCTCGCGGAACAGCTCGATCTGGTGGCGAATCGTATCGGGAATCGGCATGTTGGCGCAGTAGCGCCAGAATTCCGAGTCGTCGCGCTCCGTCAGTTTGTAGTGCAGGACGATGAAGTCGCGCACCGATTCGTAGCGCACGCCCATGTAGCGGTTGAACTCGTCGGCCAGTTCGGGACGGCAGTCGCGGTCCGGGAACAGCTCGACCAATTTGCCGACCGCGGTCTCGATCAGGCTGATGCTGGTCGATTCCAGGGGCTCGACGAAGCCGGCGGACAAGCCCACCGCGACGCAATTCTTGACCCAAGACTTGCGCCTGCGGCCGGTGACGAAGCGTAGCTGGCGCGGCTCGTCGAGCGCGGCGCCGTCCAGGGAGTCGAGCAGTAGCTCGCGTGCCCGCTCGTCGCTGGTGAAGGCGTTGCTGTAGACGTGGCCGTTGCCGGTGCGGTGCTGCAGCGGGATACGCCAGATCCAGCCGGCTTCCTTGGCCGTGGAGCGGGTATAGGGCGTCAGCGCGGGCGCGCTGGCGCAAGGTACCGCGAGCGCGCTGTTGCAGGGTAGCTGATCGCTCCAGTCATCGTAGCCGGCCTTCAATGCTCCCTCGATCAGCAGGCCCCGGAATCCCGAGCAGTCGACGAACAGGTCGCCCTCGATCCGGCGGCCGTCGCGCAGCTTCACCGCCGTGATGAAGCCGCTCTCCGGATGCTGTTCGACCTCCACCACCGTGCCCTCGAGGCGCTGCGCACCGTGCGCCACGGCGTAGTCGCGCAGGTAGTTCGCGTACAGGCCGGCGTCGAAATGGTAGCCGTAGGAATAGGCGTCGGTGATCGAGGGCGTGCCCTTGTGCGGCGGTACGAATTTGTTCTTGCGCGCCATGATCGAGGACACCGACCAGTTCTCCAGCGCCGGCATGTTGTCGAACTGCGTGGACATGCGCAGCCAGAACAAGTGCGACGGGTGGCGGTCGAGCGAGGGACCGAAGTCGCCGAAGCCGTGGAAGAAGCGGTTGCCGAGGTGGCCCCAGTCCGTGAACTCGATGCCGAGCTTGTAGCTGGCCTTGGTGCGCCGTACGAAGTCGTCGGCGTCGAGGCCCAGCGCGGCATTGTAGTAGCGGATGGTCGGCAAGGTCGCTTCGCCGACCCCGATGGTGCCGATGTCGGGCGACTCCACCAGGATCACCTCGCAGGGGGCGTCGGGGCGGCGCGCCAGGCGCTGCGCCAGCGGGGCTGCCGCCATCCAGCCAGCGGTTCCCCCGCCCACGATCACGATCCGGCGGATCGGCTTGTCATTCATTCTGTCTCCTGTCTTTTTCTGTCGTATGCGCGGTTAGCAGGCGTGCATACGACAGAAAGTGTAGAGCAGGTTCCGATCGCCAGGCAACAGAAATGTTTGCGTCCAACAATCCGTGTTGCTGCACCGTTTTAGCGCTGCAGCGACTCCATCGCCGCCGCCACGTAGACCAGCGGCGCATTCCAGTTGATCGCGATCTCGTTGCTGGCGTAGCTGCACACGTGGTCGATATAGGACAGGGCCGGCAGCTTCGACGGATAAGGGACCGGGCAGTCCTTGGCGTCCTGCTGGCCCGGGTTGGGGCCGCCCACCAACATGCCCGGCACCGGCGCCTTGACGCCGTCCGCCTCGGAGGGGCGGTGGTGCGGGTGCATCGGCGAACGGGCGCCGAAGCCGGTGACGAAGGACATGCCGGGACCGTTACGGCCGAGCACGTAGTCGAGCGCCGACTGCGCCGCATTCAGGTAGTCCGGCCGCGGCTCGACGCGGTAGGCCGCCACCAGCATCATGGCCTGGTTCAGGATGGTCGAGCTGCTGCCCCAGACGAAATCCTTGCTGCCCATGGTGACGCGGTAGGGCGAAGCGCGCCAGCGCTCGACCAGCCGGTCGCCGACCTCCAGCAGCTGCTTGCGCACGGGGGCGGCGTCCACGCCCGCCGGCAGGCGCCCGGCGTGCCGGGCGAGCGAGATCCAGCCCAGCATGCCGACGTCGGCCCAGCCCGGCTCGGTGCCCTTGGCCGCATCCCCCGCATGGGCGAAGGCGCGGCTGCGGTAGTCGTTCTTGCCGGTAGTGATCAGGAGCTCGGCGGCGGCCCAGGCGAATTCGTCCTCGGCGCTCTTGTCGCCGTAGGCGCCGGTCTGGATGTCGGCCGGCTGCTCGTACAAGAGCTTCGGGTTGGCCTCGGCCCAGCGCCAGGCCTGTTCGGCCGCGGCCAGGTAGCGCGCCGAGCGCCCCGGCTGCTGGCTGTCGAAGGGTTTCAGCACGCGGCTGGCGGCCGCCATCACCGCCGCGAAGTCGAGCGTGGCCGTGGTGGTCTTCTGCACCACGTAGCGAGGAGCTAGCGCTTTCTCCGGCATGACCATGCCGTCGAAGACCTTGTTGGTCAGCTTGTGGTAGACCCCGCCGTCGTTCGGGTCCTGCATGGTGAGCATCCAGTCGAGGTTCCACAGCGTCTCGTTGAGGATGTCGGGCAGGCCGTTGCCGGATTCCGGCAGGTTCAGGGGCAGCTTTGCGAACCACTCGGGGAAGTGCTCGTAGGCAGCCAGCAGGGTGTAGGTGCTGATGCCCGAATTGACGATGTACTTGTTATAGTCGCCGGCGTCGTACCAGCCCTTCGGACTCGAGATCACGGTGCCGGCGGGACGCGCTTTCGATGCGGCGGAGGCATGCACCAGCACCCGCGTGTCCGGGTGCGCCAGCGGGCGCGCGTAAGGGCCGGCGATGGCCGGCGTGAGGGCGATGCCGGTGCGGTTCAGGGTAAAGTTGCGGATCGCCGCGATGTCGAGCTCACGGTAGACGCCGGGCTGGATGGCGAAGGGTGCGGAATCCGGCAGGCCGGCCACGCGCAGGCGGTAGCTGCCGGGCGTGCGCAGGGCCGTGAAGTCGGCCAAGCGCACCCGCTCGCCGGACGCATCCCAGGTGGCGGCGCCGCCCAGGCTGCCCTCGAAGACCTGCTTGCCGCTGGCGGCTTCCACCACGGCGAAGCGTCCCTGCGCGTCGGTCGGCACCACCGCCAGCTTTTGCGCGGCCGGCAGGTAGCCTACCTGGTTCAGCTTGACGCTCGCCGCCGGGCCGGCGGCTTGCGCGCTCCCGGCAAGCAGCAGCGCGGCGCAGGCAGCGGCCAGGCGCAGCGGGGGCAGGGATAGGGGAGTGCCGGACTGTGGCGCAGGGTGGTGCATGCTGTCTCCTGATATTGTTGTGAAATCGATTTCATAATACCGTCGTGTATCACGCAACGTCAACGTCGATTGCGCGCACTTCGAACGTCGCGGATAATGTCGGTAAAGGCCCTGTTCTTACAGGGCCTTGTTATTTGGATGGTCGGCGTTGGCCATGTTTTTTCAAGCAGGTGTGAAGGATTTATTATGGAAATCAAGGTCAACTTTCTCGACAAGCTTCGCCTGGAAGCGAAATTCGACGACTTTACGGTCATTGCCGACCAACCCATCCGCTACAAGGGCGATGGCTCCGCGCCCGGGCCTTTCGACTATTTCCTGGCCTCGTCGGCCTTGTGCGCGGCCTATTTCGTCAAACTCTACTGCAATACCCGGAATATCCCGACCGAGAATATCCGCCTGTCGCAGAATAATATTGTCGATCCTGAAAACCGCTACAAGCAGATCTTCAAGATCCAGGTCGAACTGCCGGCCGATATCTCCGACAAGGACCGCCAGGGCATCCTGCGCTCGATCGAGCGCTGTACCGTGAAGAAGGTGGTCCAGCAGGGACCGGAATTCGTGATCGAAGAGGTGGAGAACCTCGACGCCGACGCCCAGGCGCTGCTGACCCTGCAGCCGGATGCCGCTGCGCAGACTTATATACCCGGCAAGGACCTGCCGCTGGAGCAGACCATCGCCAACATGTCGGGCATGCTGGCCGGCTGGGGCATCAAGATCGAGATCGCCTCGTGGCGCAATATCGTGCCGAATGTCTGGTCGCTGCATATCCGCGACGCGCATTCGCCGATGTGCTTCACCAACGGCAAGGGCGCGACCAAGGAAAGCGCGCTGGCCTCGGCCCTGGGCGAATACATCGAACGCCTGAACAACAACCACTTCTATGCCGGCGTCTTCTGGGGCGAGGATATCGCCAACGCGCCTTTCGTCCATTATCCGAACGAGCGCTGGTTCAAGCCCGGCCCGGACGATGCGGTGCCAGGCGAGATCCTCGACGAGTATTGCATGGGCATCTACGATCCGGACGGCGAACTGCGCGGTTCGCACCTGATCGATACCAACTCCGGCAACGTGGAGCGCGGCATCGTGTCGCTGCCCTTTGTCCGGCATTCGGATGGCGAAACCGTGTACTTCCCGTCCAACCTGGTCGAAAACCTCTACGCCAGCAACGGCATGAGCGCCGGTAATACCCTGGTCGAAGCCCAGGTGCAGTGCCTGTCCGAGATCTTCGAGCGCGCCGTCAAGCGCGAGATCCTGGAAGGCGAGATCGCGCTGCCGGACGTGCCCCATGAAGTCCTGGCCAAATACCCCGGCATCCTGGCCGGCATCCAGGGCCTGGAAGAGCAGGGCTTCCCGGTGCTGGTCAAGGATGCCTCGCTGGGCGGCACCTACCCGGTGATGTGCGTCACCCTGATGAACCCGCGCACCGGCGGCGTGTTCGCCTCCTTCGGCGCGCACCCGAGCTTCGAGGTGGCGCTGGAGCGCAGCCTGACCGAGCTGCTGCAGGGGCGCAGCTTCGAGGGCCTGAACGACCTGCCGCAGCCGACCTTCGCCAGCGAGGCCGTCACCGAGCCCTATAACTTCGTCGAGCACTTCATCGATTCGAGCGGCGTGGTGTCGTGGCGCTTCTTCAGCGCCAGGGCGGACTACGACTTCGTCGAGTGGGACTTCTCAAGCCAGGGCCAGGATTCCAATGCCGAGGAAGCCGCGACCCTGCTCGGCATCCTGTCGGACATGGGCAAGGAGGTCTACACGGCGGTGTATGACCAGCTGGGCAGCAATGCCTGCCGCATCCTGGTGCCCGGCTACTCGGAGATCTATCCGGTGGAAGACCTGGTCTGGGACAACACCAACAAGAGCCTGCTGTTCCGGGAAGACATCCTGAACCTGCACCGCCTCGACGACGACGCGCTGGCGGCCCTGCTCGAGCGCCTGGAGAACAACGAGCTGGACGAGTATTCGGACATCGCCAGCCTGATCGGCATCGAGTTCGACGAGAACACGGAATGGGGTCAGCTGACGGTGCTCGAGCTGCGCCTCTTGATCAACCTGGCCCTGCAGCGCTTCGAGGATGCGCAGGAACTGGTCGGCGCCTTCCTGCAGTACAACGACAACACCGTCGAGCGCCGCCTGTTCTACCAGGCGATGAACGTGGTGCTGGAGGTGGTGCTGGACGACGAGCTGGAGCTGGAGGACTACGTCGCCAACTTCCGCCGCATGTACGGCAATGCGCGGATGGACGCGGTGCTCGGCTCGGTGGACGGCAGCGTGCGCTTCTCCGGCCTGACCCCGACCAGCATGAAGCTGGAAGGCCTGGAGCGGCACCAGCGTCTGATCGACAGCTATCGCAAGCTGCACAAGGCGCGCGCCGCCGCCGTATAAGAGGCCGCGCACACGCATGGCCTGCTGCATTTGCAGGCAGGCTGGTCGAAGAGTATGCTGGAGTCACAACAGACATGCATACAACGGAGACAATCATGAAACTTCGACTGGCAACCCCTGCCTTTGCGAGCCGCTTCCATGGTCCCTTGCGTTTCGGCCGCGCCTGGCGCGGTCACGAACTGGCGCTGCGCCTGGTGCAACTGGCCGTGCTGGTCGTGCTCGGAGCCATCGGCGCGAAGCTCATGGCCGACGGCGTGGCCTTCCTGATCGGGTCGGTCGCCGGCATGGTGTCCTGAGCCGCGGCCGTCATAGCGGCCGCACCCAGATATTCCGGAAGCTGACCGCGTCGCCGTGGTCCTGCAGCAGGATCGGTGCGGGTCCATGCTTGCGGTAGGCCGGCTTGCCGACGTACACGGTTTCGCCCTGCAGGGCGACGTGGTTCTGCACCAGCACGCCATTGTGCAGGGCGGTCACGTAGGCCGGCGATACCAGGGAGCCATCGGCGGCAAAGCGCGGCGCGGTCCAGATCACGTCATAGCGTTGCCATTCTCCCGGCGCGGCGCAGGCGTTCACGAGCGGGATGTGCTGCTTGTACATGCTCCCGGCCTGGCCGTTGGCATAGGTCTTGTTGTCGGCGCAGTCGAGGATCTGGATCTCGTAGCCGCTGCCCTTGCCCGTTGAGGCGAGGAACAGGCCGCTGTTGCCGCGGGCCTGGCCGGCGCCGCCGAGCGTCGTGGGCACGCGCCATTCGAGGTGGATCTGGTAGTCGGTGAACAGGCGCCTGGTCTGGATGTCGCCGCTGCCGCCACGGACGGTGAAGCTGCCGCCGCCGACGGTCCAGCCGGCAGGCTGGTCGGGCGCCGCCGCCGACACCCATTCGCGCAGGTCTTTCCCGTCGAACAGCACGATCGCGTCCGACGGCGCCGACGCCGGGGAGCCGGGGGGGACGCGCCCGGGCTCCGGCGCCCACACCTCGGTCGTCTTGGGATCCGGCTGCTGCTGCGCTGCGGCAAACGATGGAAGAAGCAGAAATAGTCCAGCTACCGCTACGCTCAATTGTGCAATCATCGCTCATCCCCGTGCATAAAGAGGGGAGCAGCATAGCATGCAGTGCGGCAATGCTCGCCCGTCAGGCCAGTCGAAGCTGGCGCAGTTCCTGCAGAAGCCGCGAAAACGCGCGACAATGGCAGGTTTCCTGACTCCGTCATCGATTCGCCATGTCCGGTCCAGCATCCCTGTCCTCCCTGTCTCCTCGTCCGCGCGCGGACATCAACCTGAAGCCCTTCGCCGTCTCGCTCCTGCTCATCGGAGCAGGGTGCTGGTACCTGGCGCAGGCTGCCGGCTGGCGCCAGTCCGCGCTGTATGCGGTCGGCGCGCTGCTAGGCATCACGCTGTACCACGCGGCATTCGGCTTCACCTCGGCATGGCGGGTGTTCATCGCCGATGGCCGCGGCGCCGGCCTGCGCGCGCAGATGCTGATGCTCGCGCTCGGCGTGCTGCTGTTCTTCCCGGTGCTCTCCAGCGGCACCCTGTTCGGCGCCCCGGTCACCGGCCTGGTGTCGCCCGCCGGTACCTCGGTCATCGTCGGTGCTTTCATCTTCGGCATCGGCATGCAGCTCGGCGGCGGCTGTGCGTCAGGCACCCTGTACACGGTCGGCGGCGGCAGCACGCGCATGCTGGTGACGCTGGCCGCCTTCATCGCCGGCTCGGTGATCGCCACGGCGCACATGCCGTTCTGGAGCGCACAGCCGCAGCTTGCGCCGCTGTCGCTGGTGAGCGCGCTGGGCCTGGTTCCGGCGCTGCTGCTGAACCTGGCCGTGTTCGCGCTGATCGCCGCCATCACGGTGGCGGTCGAGAAGCGCCGCCACGGACGACTGCTCACGCCGCAGCCGCAGAAAGCAAACGGGCCGCGCTGGCTGCATGGCCCCTGGCCCCTGGTGGCCGGCGCCGTCGCGCTGGTAGTCCTGAATTTCGCGACCCTGGCCCTGGCCGGGCGCCCCTGGGGCGTGACCTCGGCCTTCGCCCTGTGGGGCGCGAAGACCCTGGCGGCCGTCGGCGTCGACATCGCCAGCTGGCCCTACTGGTCGACCAAGGCCAACGCCGCCGCCCTGGCGGCCCCGCTGTGGCGCGACGTCACGTCCGTGATGGACATCGGGATCGTGCTGGGCGCGATGCTGGCCGCGGCGCTCGCCGGCCGCTATGCCCCGGTATGGCGCCTGCCCCTGCGCTCGCTGGTCGCGGCGGTGGTCGGCGGCCTGCTGCTCGGCTATGGCGCTCGCCTGGCCTATGGCTGCAATATCGGCGCCTATTTCAGCGGCATCCTGTCCGGCAGCGTGCATGGCTGGCTCTGGCTCGTCGCCGCGTTCGCCGGCAACGTGTTCGGGACGCGCCTGCGTCCGCTGTTCGGCCTCGAAGTCGAGCGCGTGAAGCCGAGCGCCTGTTGAGGGCGGATCCTTCGATACGCGCCGAGCCCCCGCATCTTTACGAGGTGCATCTGCCCGGCCCTTGGGACATAATGGTCCTGATAACCAGGGAGACTGCAGATGCGCGACGCGATCATCATCGGGGGCGGCCATAACGGCCTGGTATGCGGCTTTTACCTGGCCCGTGCCGGCCTGAAGGTCACGGTACTGGAGCGCCGCGCGGTGGTCGGCGGCGCCGCGGTCACGGAAGAATTCCACCCCGGTTTCCGTAACTCGGTCGCCGCCTACACGGTGTCGCTGCTCAACCCCAAGGTGATCGAGGACATGGACCTGGCCGGACACGGCCTGCGCATCGTCGAACGGCCGCTGTCGAACTTCCTCCCGCTCGACGATACCCGCTACCTGAAGCTCGGCGCCGGCCGGACCGCGCTTGAAGTCGCCAAGTTCTCGCAGCGCGACGCGGACCGCCTCGAGGATTACAACCGCCACCTCGACAGCGCGGCCGACCTGCTGCGCGAACTGGTGCTCCAGACCCCGCCGAACCGGGTGCAGGGCAGCTGGCTCACGGCCTTGCCCGAGCTGATCAAGGCCGGCAAGCTGGGCAACCGGATGCGCGGGCTGTCCCTGGCCACACAGCGCGAACTGCTCGACCTGTTCACCAAGTCGGCCGGCGACTACCTGGACGGCTGGTTCGAGAGCGCGCCGATCAAGGCGGCCTATGGCTTCGACAGCGTGGTGGGCAACTACGCCAGTCCCTACACGCCCGGTTCCGCCTACGTGCTGCTGCACCACGTGTTCGGCGAGGTCAACGGCAAGAAGGGCGCCTGGGGCCATGCGATCGGCGGCATGGGCGCCATCACGCAGGCGATGGCAAGGGCCGCGCAGGCGCAAGGCGTGGAGATCCGCACCGGGTGCGGAGTGGAGGAGGTGTTGCTGGACAAGGGACGCGCCTGCGGCGTCGTTACCGCGGGCGGCGAGCGTGTCGATGCCCGGGTGGTCGTGTCGAACCTGAATCCGCGCCTGCTGTACACCCGGCTGGTCGACCCGGGCGCGCTGCCGGGTGACTTCCTGCGGCGCATGCAGGCCTGGCGCTGCGGCTCCGGCACCTTCCGCTTGAACGTGGCGCTGTCGGAGCTGCCGAGCTTCAGCTGCCTGCCGGGCACGCAAGCCGCCGAGCACCACGGCAGCGGCATCATCATCGCGCCGAGCCTGCAGTACATGGAGCGCGCCTACCATGACGCCCGCGCCCACGGCTGGTCGCGCGAACCGATCGTCGAGCTCCTGATTCCGTCCACGCTGGACCCGAGCCTGGCGCCGCCAGGCCAGCACGTGGCCAGCCTGTTCTGCCAGCACGTGGCGCCGCAGCTGCCGGACGGCGCCAGCTGGGACGCGCATCGCGAGGAGGTGGCCGACCTGATGATCGCTACCGTCGACCGCTATGCGCCCAACTTCAGGCGCTCGGTGCTGGGGCGCCAGATACTGACTCCGCTGGACCTGGAACGGACCTTCGGCCTGGTTGGCGGCGACATCTTTCACGGCGCGCTGGGACTCGACCAGCTGTTCGCGGCGCGACCGATGCTGGGACATGCGGATTACCGCGGTCCCGTGGCCGGCTTGTACACCTGCGGCTCGGGGACCCATCCAGGCGGGGGCGTCACCGGGGCGCCGGGGCACAATGCGGCGCGCGAGGTGCTGCGCGATTTCGCGCGGGGGCAACGGGTGCGCTCTGCGGCATAGCGCTTGCCCTTAATATAAGTTGAACGTATATCCCGCATTCAAGGAATCAGGCCTTTGAGGGTGAGATATTGAATATACTTATTGCGTGGATCAGGAGTCTAAATTGGATTTATATCTGGCGCTGCTCTATGCTGTCACCATCGCTTAACGCACCACCAAACGAAGGAAACAGCATGAACGCCATCGCCATCAACGCCGCCCGTCCTGACGCATCCGATACCTTCCGCCACCTGGTCCGCCGCATCAAAGCCGCGCTGCGCCGCGCCTTCGAGCTGTCGGGCGCGCCGTACAGCGAGATCGGCTACCGCTACCTGTAAAACAGTGCGCTCCGCAGGCGCACCAAAATGAGACTGCGCGCTCGCGCAGTGATGTAACCGCCGATCAGGGCAGGTCGGCGTCGACGATGTCTTCCGCCTGCAGCAGCTGAATCCACTTGCCGTCGGGAGCGTGCGCTACCATGTCGCCATCGCCATCGCCATCGCCGCCGTCGCTGGCGAAGGTCTTGTTGTCCGGGGCGATGTTGAAGTGCACGCCCCATTCGTTCGGCTCCAGGCGCTTCCAGATGCGCCGTCCGGTCGCCAACTCCAGGCCCGCAACCCAGAACACCTGGCCGCGCGGGGTCTGCAGGTCGTACCGCAGCCACTTGCCGTCATGGCTGAAGAAATTCGTGGCCCTGGATCTCGAAGTTCATGGTGCGCGTGTGGAGGCTGCGCAGCCCGCTGCCGTCCGCCCCGTATTCCAGTCCTTCAGGCGCACCCCCAGGATCCCCGACGGCGACTTGATCGCCATGACGCCGCCTTCGGGCGTACAGGCACGGCGGTAGAAATACAGCACGCCCGAGCCGGCTTCTTCCGAGATGCGCACGACGCGGCGGCCGGTCTTTGGGACGGTGAACTCGTTCGGGATCGGTCCGCTGAAGGGCTTCGGCGCCCCACAGGCTTTTCAGTACGGTACGGCGCCTTGGCCGGCCGCGCATTCCTGCTGATGGCCGGCTCCAGTAATGCGATGCAGAGCCGCATCGACAACGGCGAGGTGGTGGTGACCTACGCGGACGGCAGCCGCAGCCGCCTGGCCCTGCACAATCCCGACAGCTGGTGGCCCATCGAGCAGGACTACTTCATCGACGACTACCAGTTCCCGTACTGCGGATCCTTGCCGGTGCGGGTCGACCTGAAGACGGCCCGGGTCCGGGTGCTGGACCCGGCGACCCTGCCGCAGGACCTGCGCGCGAAGATCGACGGCGGCTCGGCCACCGTGCTCGAGATGCGGCTCGAGCGCGGCAAGGACTTGTAGAGTCTGGAGCTGCGGACCCTGGCCAATGACGTCGTGATCGGCCTGATGGGGTGACGCTGGACTGAGCGGCCGTGGCCAGGGCGGTACAATCTCGCCTCCGCACCATCAAACCAACCCTGGATGAGCATGACCGGCGACACCACTTTCAAGACCTTGGCTTCAATGACACCGGAATGCATCTGGGACGTGGGCGCCCACCTGGGCGAGGGCGCGCTCTGGCACGCCGCCACGCGTTGGGTCTGGTTCGTCGACATCAAGGGCCGGCGCATCCACCGCTGCGCCGCCGATGGCAGCGAGCGGCGCAGCTGGGAGGCGCCCGGCCAGCCCGGCTTCGTAGTCCCGGCATCCAGCGGCGCCATGGTCTGCGCGCTGGAAGACGGCCTGTACCGCTTCGATGAAGCGGGCGGCGAATTCGCGCCGCTGCGCAAGGTCGAGGAAGACGTGCCGGGCAACCGCTTCAATGACGGCCACGTGGACGCCGGCGGCAACCTCTGGTTCGGTTCGATGGACGACGGCCAGCTCGAGCCGAGCGGCGCACTGTACCGCCTTGGTCGGGACGGCGTCCTGTCGCGCGCCGACGCCGGCTACATCATCACCAATGGCCCCGCCATCAGCCCGGACGGCAAGACCCTGTACCACACGGACACGCCGCTGCGCCGTGTGTACGCCTTCGACCTGCGCGAGGACGGCAGCCTCGCCGGCAAGCGGGTGTTCCTGCAGCTGCCGGAGGGCAGCCGCCCGGACGGCATGGCGGTCGATCGCGAAGGCCACCTGTGGATTGCCCTGTTCGGCGCCGGCCAGATCGAGCGCTACACGGCGGCGGGACGGCTGGTCGGCAGCGTCGGGTTCCCGTGCACGAACATCACCAAGCTGGCCTTCGGCGGCGAGGACCTGCGCACCGCCTATGTGACCACCGCCTGGAAAGGGCTGACGCCGGCGCAGCGCCGCGAGCAGCCGCTGGCGGGCGGCCTGTTCGCCTTCCGCGTCGATACGCCGGGATTGCCGCACACGGTGCTGGCGCTGCCTTGAACCGCTGGCTTACAGGCGGATGGTTATCTCGATCTTCTCGGAAGCTATGCCAAGGGAGTCGGCCAGCTTGCGCTTGGCTTCGGCGATGGCGTTGGTAAAGCTTCCTGCCTTGCTCCCGCCGGGATCGGGGGCGCCGGCGGACGGGGCCGGCGCATCGGCCAGCTGTAGCTGGACCGGGCCCGGCTTGGTCATGAAAGGCTTCCAGGCCAGGTCGTCGGGATTCAGTGCCAGTCTGGTGAACAGGTCAGCGGTTTCCATGTAGGCGACAGGAAAACGCTGACCCTTGGCCAGCAGTTGCCAGGCATCGGGGATGTCGAGCAAGGCATAGCTGTCGAATTCAATCGTGATCCTCGCCGCATGCATCGACGGCTTGGTGCCGGTAATTTTCGCAATCAGGAAAGCCACGCCATGCTCGTGGTCCATCGCGGCCCATTGTTCGCGGCGGTTGCGTACGCACACCAGGTACTGGGCTGCCTCCACGCGGATCGGGCTGGCGGTCCAATGGCCGCAGCCGCCTTCCTCCCGCATCCGGCGCAAGTCCTTCCCTGTGTAGACGATGACACTTTCCATTGGCTTTCCGACATCCTTTGGCTCGACATTACCGCTCCATGGGATTGTATGGAATCAAACGTGGCGGCTCACTGTCTTTGCTCAGGCTTAAGCTTGGTCATCTGCCGTCTGTCTCTTTCCTTCAATCTAAGAACAGGGATCTGGGACCTACCGAGTCCTATTGATACGGCTCAGCTTGGCACCGAGTAGCGGCAACTGCTGAGGAATGGGCTGGTCGAACATGTGCTCGCGGAAAAAGCAACCACGGGAGCATCCTGCGGCTGTGCCACGGCGAGTCATTCCATCTTTTTAAAGGAAGCATCATGTTTGACCTCGAAAGCCTGACTCAACTTATCCCCCTGATTAACGACAACCATTTTGCAGCAGTCGTCTTGATTGTGATCATCCTGATTAACAAGGGAAATCGGCGCAGATACCTGCGCCGTGCCAGGCCCGGCAGTTTTTAACAAGCACTGTGCTTATCACCCATCGGCAATACGATTGTTTCTGAGAACTATCTGCCCGCTGAGCAGAAAGCCCGCTTCGGCGGGTTTTCGTCTTGGCCGCCGGCCCGAAGCTTTGCCGGTGCCGGCGTGCCAGCCTGCAGGGCAAGCAAACAACGGTTATCATCATGTTTTACGATTCATTCAACACAGGACCTGAGGCTCATGACGACTTCCAGCTATCCCGATACCCGACTCCTCATCGCCAACGAATGGCAAGACGCCACGGGCGGCAAGACGATCCCGGTCGTGAATCCCGCCACCGGCCAGTCGATCGGCACCGTGGCCCACGCCAGCGTCGCCGACCTGGACCGCGCCCTGGCCGCCGCCAAGTCCGGCTTCGAGACCTGGCGTAACGTCACCGCCGCCGAGCGCGCCGCCACCATGCGCCGCGCCGCCAACCTGCTGCGCGAGCGCGCCGGCGACATCGCCCGCCTGCTGACCCAGGAGCAGGGCAAGCCGCTGGCCGAAGCCAAGATGGAAGCCATGGCCGGCGCCGAGATCATCGACTGGTTCGCGGCCGAAGGCATGCGCGTCTACGGCCGTATCGTGCCGTCGCGCAACCCGGCCGCCCAGCAGCTGGTGCTGAAGGAGCCGGTCGGCCCGGTTGCCGCCTTCACCCCGTGGAACTTCCCGATCAACCAGGTCGTCCGCAAGCTGGCCGCCGCCCTGGCCACCGGCTGCTCCTTCCTGTGCAAGGCGCCGGAAGAGACCCCGGCCTCGCCGGCGGCCCTGTTCCAGTGCTTCGTCGATGCCGGCGTGCCGCCGGGCGTGGTGGGCCTGGTGTTCGGCGACCCGGCCGAGATCTCCGGCTACCTGATCCCGCACCCGATCATCCGCAAGGTCACCTTCACCGGCTCGACCCCGGTCGGCAAGCAGCTGGCCGCCCTGGCCGGCGCCCACATGAAGCGCGTCACTATGGAGCTGGGTGGCCATGCCCCGGTGATCATCGCCGAAGACGCCGACGTGGCCCTCGCCGTCAAGGCGGCCGGTGCGGCCAAGTTCCGCAATGCCGGCCAGGTGTGCATCTCGCCGACCCGCTTCCTGGTGCATAACGCGATCAAGGACGAATTCACGCGCGCGCTGGTGGCGCATGCGGAAGGCCTGAAGCTGGGCGACGGCCTGCAGGAGGGCACCACCCTCGGCCCGCTGGCCAATCCGCGCCGCCTGAGCGCCATGGCCCAGTTCGTCGAAGATGCCCGCGCCAAGGGCGCCGTCGTCGCGACCGGCGGCGAGCGCGTCGGCGACGCCGGCAACTTCTTCGCACCGACCGTGCTTGCCGACGTGCCTCTGGAAGCGAGCGTGTTCAACGACGAGCCGTTCGGCCCGCTGGCAGCGGTGCGCGGTTTCGACAGCCTGGAAGACGCCATCGCGGAAGCGAACCGCCTGCCGTACGGCCTGGCCGGTTACGCTTTCACCCGTTCGATCAAGAACGCCCAGCTCTTGATGAACCGTGTCGAAGTCGGCATGCTGTGGATCAACCAGCCGGCCACCCCGAGCGCCGAGCTGCCTTTCGGCGGCATCAAGGATTCGGGCTATGGTTCCGAGGGTGGTCCGGAAGCCCTGGAGTCCTACCTGAACACCAAGGCCATTTCGATGGTCGGCGTGTAAGACCCCAAGCGTCCCCCCAAAATGCCTGCATCGCAGGCATTTTTTTCGTCCCAGTGTTTTCCATTGCACGGTTCGCCAAGGATTCTTCTTGCACACTCCGACCATGAGAGGGGAAACGACGATGTCCACGATGACGGCGACAGTTGAGCAGGGTATACAGGCGGCCGGCGTCGGCCGCTTCCAGTACCGGCTGTTCGCCATCTTCGGCCTGGTCTGGATGGCCGACGCCATGCAGGTCCTGTCGATCGGCTTCAGCGCACCGTCGATCGCGCAGACCTTCGGCGTGCCGCTGCCGGAAGCGCTGCAGACCGGGACCTGGTTCTTCGTGGGGATGCTGGTCGGCGCCTTTTGCTTCGGCCGCCTCGCGGACCGCATCGGGCGCCGGCCGGTGCTGATGGCGGCGGTGCTGATCGATGCCTGCTTCGGGGTTGCCTCCGCCTTCGCGCCGGACCTGGGCTGGCTGCTGGTGCTGCGCTTTTTGACCGGCGTCGGCGTCGGCGGCACCCTGCCGGTGGACTACACGATGATGGCCGAATTCCTGCCCAGTGACCGGCGCGGCCGCTGGCTGGTGCTGCTCGAGTCCTTCTGGGCCGTCGGCACCATCCTGCTGGCCATCCTGGCCCTGGTGGCGCAGCAACGGGGTGAGGATGCCTGGCGCGTGATCTTCCTGGTCACCGGCCTGCCGGCGCTCATCGGCGTCGTCTTGCGCCTGTTCGTGCCCGAGTCGCCCATGTACCTCAACCGCAGCGGCAAGGGGCAGCAGGCCCGCGCCGTGCTGGCGCGGGTGGCCGCGGTGAACGGCCGCCAGGTCGAGATTCCGCCGCTGGCGCCGGACACCGGCGGCAAGCAGCCGCTGTCGGCGCTGTTCGCCGGCACGCTGCGGCGCCGCAGCGTCTCGCTGTTCCTGGCGTGGATGCTGATCTCGGTCGCCTACTACGGCGTGTTCGTCTACCTGCCGGTGCGCTTGAGCAGCGAGGGATTCGGCTTCATGCGCGGACAGGAATTCCTGATCCTGCTGGCGCTGGTGCAGCTGCCGGGCTTTGCGCTGTCGGCCTATGGCGTGGAGCGCTGGGGACGCAAGCCGACCCTGGTCGGCTTCCTGCTCCTGAGCGCGGCCGGCTGCATGGCCTACAGCTTGGGCAACGCCACCTGGCTGGTGGTCGGATCCACCCTCCTGATGAGCTTTGCGCTGCTGGGCACCTGGGGCGCGCTGTATGCGTTCACGCCCGAGGTGTACCCGACCGACCTGCGCGCCAGCGGCATGGGCACGGCCGGGGCGATTGCCCGGTTTGGCGGCCTGTTCGCGCCGGCGATCGTCGCGCCGGTAATGGCGACCCATTTCACGCTCGCGCTGGGAATGCTGGCCGGCTTCCTGCTCCTTGCGGCATTGGCGATCCTGTGCGTCGACATGGAATCACGCAACCGGGCTTTGGAGTAAGGCTGGCGCGCAAGGACGCCTTCAATGTGGTTTTCTGGCGCTGATTTTGCCGCGAGGCGGCCGCGCTTACCTTGACCAAGGCGAGTTGCTGCAGGCAATCCGCAAGAAGATGATCAAGGAAGGAAAGACGTTCTGACATGAAGCCGTTTGCCATCATCAGTCGCGCCATGGCGGCTGCGCTGCTGCTCATCGGAGGCGGCGGGGCCGCGCAGGAAGCAACGAATGCGGGGAGGTATCCGCCGGCGCCACGCCGCCCAAGCGGATCGCCGGGTTCGACTCCGCCGAGGCGGCTTTGCTGCGGCGCCTGGCGACGCCCGAGGCGGCGCGCGTGTTCCGCCAATACGATGCCGCCGGCAGCCAGTTAATCCAGCAGCACCTGGCCTTCATCTATGCCGCCGTCCCCGAGTTCAGGAGCGATGCCGGCGCTACCGGGCGCCCGCTCGGCGACGGCATCGTCGGCCCGGTGACCCTCAAGTGGCTGGCGCGCTTCTGCCGCGACTACGGCATCGTCGCCACCGGGCCAGCCTTTGATCGGGTGGTGGTGACCTCGCTCGAACGGATCGCCTCGTTCGCGCGCGCCCATCCAGACTGGCTGGAGATCCTCGGAAGCGAGGATTTCCACGACTGGATCAACGGCCAGCCGACGCCGCAGCGTGTGGAAAGCCTCAAGATGCGGCGTTCGGGCGACGCGTCCCAGGTGAACCCGCTGATCGAGCTGTACCTCAAGAGCCGGACGCCACCGTAATAGGCGCTGTGCCAGTCACGCCTTCATCGGCGGCGAACCGACCGAGGCCTTGCCGTAGACGTTCGCGTGATGCTGGTTCACGTGCTCCGGGATGGTGGTTACGAGGAACTGGCCGCTCAGCGGTATTCGCCGTGCTTCGGGTCCTTCGCTTCGTCGTCGGGCTGGTCGGGGTGGCGGGCGGTCGGCAGGTGCCAGCCGAAGCGGATCGCCGCCAGGCGCAGGCCGAAGCACAGCGCGGCGCCGGCGATGGCGGTGGGGGCGGCGGCCCATTGCAGCGCATCGCCGAGGACGACGACGCTGGCGCCGGCCAGCGCGGCGACCGCGTAGATGTCGGAGCGGAATACTGCCGGTACGTCGTTGAGCAGCACGTCGCGGGCGACGCCGCCGCCGATGCCGGTCAACATGCCGAGCAGGGCGGCTGCCCATGGGTCGGCGCCGAACACCAGCGCCTTTTGCGCCCCGGCCACGCAGAACAGCGCCAGGCCGGCGCCGTCGAAGATCAGCACCGGATTGCGCAGTCGGTTGACGATCGGATACCAGAAGAAGATGACCAGGCCGGCCAGCAAGGACACGGCCATGTAGCGCCAGTCCCGGATCGCGGCCGGCGGGGTCGCGCCGATCAGGAGGTCGCGCACGATGCCGCCCGAGTTGGCGGCAACGAAGGACAGCACCAGCACCCCGAAGATGTCGAGGCGGCGGCGGGCGCCGGCGATGGCGCCGCTGAGGGCGAAGACGAAGGTGCCGAACAGGTCGAGGGTCAGCACCAGGGTCTTGATGGCGGCTCCCACGTCGAGAGCGAGTACGGGTAACACGTGGATCCTTGGTTCGTGATGGCGGGAGAATGCCCGGCATGGTAGCGCAGATTGCGTGCGCCTGTGGCCGAGTCCGCTACCGGATATACTGCCGGGAAACATCCACCATGCCCAGCATTCCCGCCATGTCTCTTGCCTCCCTGCACATCCGTCCCGCCCTGCCGTCCGACGAGGACTTCTTCCTTGCCCTGTACCGCTCGACCCGCGACGACCTGCTGGGCCTGCTCGCCGATCCGCGCTACATCGACGGCATCGTCGCCATGCAGCGGCAGATGCAGGTGGCCGGCTACCGCAGCAGCTATCCCGAGGCGGTGTACGAGGTGCTGGAACTGGACGGCGCGCCGGTGGGCCGCCTGGTGACGGCGAGCGTGCCGGGGGCGAACCGGGTGGTCGATATCGCCGTCATGCCAGACGCGCGCGGGCGCGGCGTCGCCGGCGAGGCGCTGCGCCGCCTGCAGCGCCGGGCAGCGCTGGAGGGGCGCGACCTGACGCTGGCGGTGCGCACCGACAACCGTGGTGCGCGCCGGCTGTACTCTGCGCTGGGCTTCATGGTCGAAACGGAAGAGGAGGTCCGCCTGCAGCTGCGCTGGCGGCCCTGAGAGCGCCTAACAATTCCCCCTATGGCTGCGTTGCATCGTCTCGCCGTACTAGCGTACTGTCTTCGACGATGCGCCTTGCCCTAGGGGTTTTGTTAGGCGCTCCGAAGTGTGCCGCGCGCCGGCGAGCCAATCGAAGATCGCCGGCCAGATGCGCGCATGGGCGCTGTTCCCGACCAGCACGCCCACGTGCTGCAGGTTGACGCCGACATCGCCCTCGTAATGCAGCAGGCACTTGCGCTCGCTCCCCGCGGCCTCGTGGAAGGGGCGCATCGAGGCCTCGGGAATCAGCTTGCTGCGCGGGTCGAGCACGCTGACCAGGGGCGCGCGCAGGTCTTGCGGACCGATTTGCCGCGCGCCGATGCTTAGCTTGCCCTGCATGAACTCGTCCTTGCGGTAGAGCTGCTCGACCAGTTCGGTGAACAGCCGGCCCGGCAAGGGGAATTCGTCGTGGGTCCAGCGCTCCACCCGCATGTGGGCGGCAAGCAGTTGCGGGTGGGCGAGCGACAGCCAGCGGTCCATCATGCGCTCGTACTGGAAGGCATGCGGCTCGGCGATGGTGCTCATCATGTTCAGGAATACGCCCGGCACCTGGCGGAAGGCGTCCGCGATCGGGCGCGCATGCGCCGTAGCGTCGATCAGGGGCGTGAAGCAGCAGGATGACTTCTCGACATGCAGGGGCGATTCCAGCAGCACCGTGGCATCGACCTGGTCCGGGTGCAGGCAGCTGTAGATCGCCGCCAGGATGCCGCCCAGCGAATGGCCGGCGATGGTCAGGCTGGCCTTGCCGCTATCAAGCTCGATGGCGCGCTGGCAGGCGGCCAGCAGGCGGTCGCCGTAGTCGTCCAGGCCGAAGTCCTCGTCTTCGCCGTCGTCGGGAAGCGGCGTCCACTCGGCCTGGTAGACCTGGTAGCCTCCCTCCATCCAGCGCCGCACGACGCTGATCTCGGGCGCCAGGTCCCAGATGTAGGAGCGCTTGATGGGCGCGGGGACGAGCAGCACGGCGGGGCCGTCTACCCCGGCGCCGCCAAAGCGGCGCAGGTTCAGACCCGGTTCGCTGTGCAGGACGGTGAACGGGGTTTCCTGCGGACCGTAGCCGGCGCGATCCAGCAGCTTGCCGCGCGCCTGGCGGCTGCGGTCCATGTTCTTGAGTATATTTGCTCCAAGCGAAGCAAACGACGGCAGGGCAAGGGCTTGCGGAGTCAAGGCGTGCATGGTGTTTTCAATGGGTTCGAAGACCAGCAACTGTACGCCGCCTTGCGCGCGGCTTCAATCGCGCACGCGTCGAATGGCATGGGGCCTTGCGGCGTATTAAACTGCTCGTCTAGATCGTTTCCTGGAAGACCGTTCAAGCATGGTCTATCGTTTCCTTGCGGATGCGGTGCTGCTGGTGCACCTCGGTTTCATCCTGTTCGTCGTGTTCGGCGCCTTGCTGGTGTTGCGCCGGCCGCGCCTGCTGCCGGTGCACCTGGCCGCCGCCGCCTGGGGCTTCGGCATCGAGGTGCTGGGCGCGGTCTGCCCGCTGACCCATGTGGAGAACCGGATGCGCCAGCTGGCCGGAGAGTCCGGCTACAGCGGCGGCTTCATCGACCACTACCTGTTGCCGCTGATTTATCCCGGGGAAATGACGCGCGGCCTGCAGCTGGGGTTGGCGGTCGGCGTGCTCGTCATCAATGGCTTGCTGTACGCGTGGATCCTGCGCGCGCGGCGCAGGTCCTTGCCGTCCTAGGGTTTATTCGACCCAGGCGAAACCGTCGCGCGCCAGCAGCGCGAAGGCTTCCGCCGGTCCCCAGGAACCGGCCGCATACGGATGCGGCTTCTCGCCCAGCGTGCTCCAGCCTTCGATGATCGGGTCGGCCCAGGCCCAGGCGGCCTCCAGCTCGTCGCGGCGCATGAAGTGGGTCAGGCGGCCACGCACCACGTCGATCAGCAGGCGCTCGTAGGCTTCCGCGCGGCGCTGTTGAAACGCCGACTGCAGGTCGAGGTTCAGGGCCACCTGCTGCATCTGCATGCCGCTGCCGGGCTGCTTGGCCATGATCTGCAGCTTGATCGCTTCTTCCGGCTGCAGCTCGATCACGAGGCGGTTGGCGACGCCGCCCGGCATGTCGGGGAACAGCGGGAAGGGCGGATTGGCGAATTCCACCACGATCTTCGAGGAGCGGCGCGCCATGCGCTTGCCGGTGCGCAGGTAGAACGGCACCTTGGACCAGCGCCAGGTGTCGACGTGAGCGCGCAGGGCCACGAAGGTCTCGGTCTTGCTGTCCGCGGGGACGTTCTTTTCCTCGAGATAGCCGTTCACTTCCTGGTTGCCGCTGACGCCGTGCACGTACTGGCCGCGGACCGTGTCGCGCGCGATGTCGGCCAGCGTAAGGCGGCGCAGCGAGCGCAGCACCTTGAGCTTCTCGTCGCGCACCGCGTCCGGCGACAGGGAGGTGGGCGGCTCCATGGCGACGATGCACAGCAGCTGCAGCAGGTGGTTCTGCACCATGTCGCGCATCGCGCCGGTGCTATCGTAGAAGCCGGCGCGGCTGCCGACGCCGACTTCCTCGGCCACCGTGATCTGCACGCTCGAGATGTTCGGCGCGCGCCACAGCGGTTCCAGGATCGAGTTCCCGAAGCGCAGCACCATCAGGTTCTGCACGGTCTCCTTGCCGAGGTAGTGGTCGATGCGGTAGATCTGCGATTCGGCGAAGTGCTTGCCGACCGCTTCGTTGATCTCGATGGCGGACTCGAGATCCTGTCCCAGCGGCTTTTCCAGCACCACGCGCGCCTTGGCGTCGACCAGGCCGGCGTCGGCCAGCTTGGCGCAGATGGTGGTGAACAGGGCCGGCGCCGTGGAGAGGTAGAACACGCGCTGCGCGCCCGGGTGGGCGGCCGCCGCCAGGGCGCTGAAGTCGGGCGCGGCCTGGACGTCGAGGCGCACGTATTCGAGCAGCTGCAGGAAGCCGTCCCAGGTCTTCTCGTTGAAGTTGGCTGCTGCGATGAAGGAACGCGAATTCTCTTCGACGAAGCGGAGATAGGCGTCGCGGTCGAACTCCTGGCGCCCGGTCGAGATGATGCGGGTCTGCCCCGGCAGGTTGCCGTGCAGGTAGGCCATGTAGAGCGCGGGAAGCAGTTTGCGCATCGCCAGGTCGCCCATGCCGCCGAAGATGATCATGTCGAGGGGAAGCGCGTTGTCAAGGTCGGTCGAAGAAGTCATAGTGAACAGCCAAATAAGGTGCCGGAAAAGTTAAAGAGGTCGCTGTCGCTCCGGCACCTGGTGCCGGGCTGATGCGCCGCCGCTGCCTCCCTACGGTAGCAGAATGACAGCGGATGCGCACGGGACGTCCCGCTTGTGGCCAGACGGGAGCACCCGGGGCGGTGGATGGGCCGCGGGCGCCGCCAGCGTTCGCGCTGGGCCCTGTAGCTTACATCCTGGGCAACAATAAGGAAATGGCAAAATGGGGATCGCCATGCTCGCGCGGCGTACGGCATGTGCATTTGTTGTCTTTTATGCAAATATTATTTGCACCCAGGCCGCTATGTGCAAATCTTGTTTGCACGGCCCGGGACGCTTCCGCTACTGCGCCAGAGGCATGCCACGCCTTCCCTTATACTCGTCTTTTTCAAGCGTTCACCTCCTCCATGCCCCTGCCAGTCCGCCTTGCCCTGCCGAGTGCCGTCCTTGCCGCCTCCCTGCTTGCAGGCTGTGCGCAAGTCAATCCCTACTATGACGCGGGCAAGCCGCACCACCGGCCCGAGGGCTTCGCCAACAACTACCCGCCGAATCCCGCCTACCAGCGGCCGAAAGTCGGCTTCTTCGAGGGCTGGGCCGGGCGCATCAGGAACTGGACCTCGGACGGCTCGGAACGCCTGCCGCTGGCGCCGGTGCCGACGGTGGCGGCCGACCTGGGCTACATCCATGCGAACAAGACCGAGCCGGCGCTGACCTGGATCGGCCACGCGAGCTTCCTGCTGCAGACCGGTAACGGCGTGAACATCCTGCTCGACCCGGTGTTCGACGAGCGCGCTTCGCCACTGTCCTTCGCCGGCCCGAAGCGCCAGCAGGCGCCGGGCGTGGCCCTGCAAGACCTGCCGCATATCGATGCGATCCTGATCAGCCATTCGCACTACGACCACCTGTCGCTGGCATCGCTGCGCGCGCTGTACCGGCAGAAGGGCGGCGCGCCCATGCTGTACGCGCCGCTCGGCGTCGACCTGTGGCTGGCGCAGCACGTGACCGAGGGCGACCGCTCGCGCATCGTCCGCTTCGACTGGTGGGACAAGGCCAGCTTGCGCGGCCTGGAACTGCAGTTCCTGCCGGTCCACCACTGGTCGGCGCGCGGCCTGTACGACCGCAACGAAACGCTGTGGGGCGCCTGGGCGGTGACCCGCCCCGGCTTCTCCTTCTTCTTCTCGGGCGACCTGGGCTATTCGAAGGACATCCAGGACATCGCCGCCCGCTTTCCCGAAGGCTTCGACCTGGCCGCGATCGGGATCGGCGCCTACCAGCCGGTGTGGTACCGCAATTCGCACGTCAGTCCCGACGAGGCGGTCCGCATCCACCGCGAGCTGGGCGTACGGCGCAGCGTCGGCATGCACTGGGGCACCTTCCCGATGGGCCAGGAACGCATCGACCAGGCGCCGCGCGACCTCGCGATCGCGCGCCAGGCCCAGGGCGTGAGCGAGGAAGCCTTCGGCGTGCTACGCATCGGCGAGACCCTTCGCGTGCCGCCGCAAGCTGCGGCAACGGCGGCTACCAGCCCCTGACCGGCAGGCACTCGCCCGTTCAGGCCTTCACGGCTTTCTTGTTGGCCTGGGTGATGGTCCAGAAATAGATGGTGCGGCCGTCCACTTCGTCCTTCTTCTCGGGCGGCCATTCCGGTCCCATGTCGAATGCGTGCGACACCACGCGGGTGCCGACCTTGAGCTGCTGCCACAGGCGCGGCCGCAGCTTGACGTTCACCGACGGCAGCAGGTAGAGCGTCACCACGGTGGCCGGCGACACGTCGGCCTGGAACAGGTCGCCCACCTTGAAGTTGACGCGGTCGGCCACGCCGGCGGTCTTCGCATTCTCCTTCGCCTCGGCGATGCGCACCGGGTTCAGGTCGATGCCGGTGCCGCGCGCGCCGCGGTTCTTGGCCGCGGTCACGACGATGCGGCCGTCGCCGCAGCCGAGGTCGTACAGCACGTCGCTCTTGCCGACCTTGCCCATCTCGAGCATGCGGTCGACCACTTCCTGGGGCGTGGGCACGTAGGGTACGTCGAGGCGCTCTGGCTCGGCCAGGGCTTGCGCGTGCGCGTGGGTCGGCAGCAGGATGGTGCCCGCGGCGGCGGCGGCGGACAGCAGCAGGGTACGGCGGCGTTCGTCGGTTTGCATGTGGACTCCTTCAGGTGGCTCAGTTGCTTGGTCAGGGAACGGATCTTGTCTTGGCGGCCTCAGTGCCATCCTTGCGGTCGAGGAAAAGCAGCAGCAGCGATCCGCTGGCGAGCACGGCCACCCCGATCCAGGCCGCGTTCAGCCCGCCGAGCGACTGGCTGTACACGTAGGACAGGCTGGACCAGAGCATGTAGGCGCAGGTGGCGCAGAACAGCAGGGGCAGCAGCGGATACAGCGGCACCCGGAACGGACGCGGCAGGTCGGGCTCGCGCCGGCGAAGCACGAACAGCGACACGCCGCTGAGCAGGAAGAATAGCCAGAACACCGGCGCCGTGAACTCGACCATGGCCTTGAAGCCGCTGCCGAAGGCGACCCCGATGCCGACCAGCAGCAGGGCGGCGGCGCACTGGATCGACATCGCCACCGTCGGGGTGCTGTTCTCGTCGTTCCACCGGCCGAGCTTGCGGAGGGAATGCCAGTCGCGGCCCATGGCGAAGCCGGTGCGGGCCCCGACGATCATGGTGGCATTGATCGAAGTCAGCGCCGAGATCGCGACCAGGATCGAAATCACTTTCTCCCCGGAGGCGCCGAAGGCGACGCCCATGACGTCGGCCGCCAGCGCCTCGGAGCTGGCCATGCCCTGCATGCCGAGCACCTGCAGGCAGGCCCAGGTGACCATCAGGTAGAGGGTCGTGATGATCAGGATCGACAGGGTGAGGGCGCGCACCATGCTGGCGGCGCCGCCGCGGATCTCGGCGCTGATGTAGGCCGCCTCGTTCCAGCCGCCGTAAGTGAGCAGGACGAAGACCATGGCCATGCCGAACGAGACCGGCGCGGCCGGGTCCGCCGTGGCAAGCGCCGGCGCCGCAGCCGGGGCGCCGTCGGTAAAAAAGGCGGCCGCGGCCACCAATAGCAGGAGGCCGCCGATCTCGGCCAGCGTCAGCCACGTCTGGGCGCCGGCGCCGGCACGCAAGCCCTGCAGGTTGAGCAGCGACAGCACGACGATCACCGCGCAGGCGTAGGCGGTGGCGCCCCAGCCCGCGGGCAGGAAGCTGAGCGGCACGGCCTGCTGCATGTAGTCGCCGAACACGAAGGCCAGCAGCGCGATCGAGCCGGTGGTGATCACCGCGAAGCGCGCCCAGCCGAACAGGAAGGCGGTGGCGCGTCCGTAGGCGCGGTGCAGGAAATGGTAGTCGCCGCCCGGATGCGGGTAGGCGGTGGTAAGTTCGGAATAGCACAGGGCGCCCACCAGCGAGACCAGGCCGCCCAGGATCCACATGGCGAACATCCAGTCGGCACTGCCGCTGAGGCCGGCTACGATGGAGGGCGACTTGAAGATGCCGGCGCCGATGACCACGCCGACGATCAGGGCAACTGCCTGACGTAAACCCAGCAGCCGGCGCGGCTCGGTGCCGTCGCCGGTCGACGCAAACAAGTCCTCATCTGTGCGGTCCATATGGTGCCGATCAAAGTGATGGAGGGAACTTTGCCGGCGAAGAGCGTACCGGCCCATAGCGCATCGTGCACAGGGCCGCGAATCCAGGCGCGCGGTCCTGCGCCGAGGATTATAGGGACGTGTTTTTGGGCGTGGCGCGCGCCTGAACCTTCACCCCGACAGGAAAGGCAGCGCCCGCGCCAGCAGCGCCTCGGGCGCTTCTTCCGGGATGTAGTGGCCGCAGTCCAGGGCTTCGCCCTCGACCTGCGTCGCCACCATGCGCCACTCCAGCAGCGGATCGAAGCAGCGCTGCACCACCCCTTGCGCGCCCCACAGGGCCAGCAGCGGCGTATCGATGCGGCGCCCGGCGTCGCGGTCGGCGCGCTCATGTTCCAGGTCGATGCCGGCGGCGGCCCGGTAATCCTCGCAGATGCCGTGCGCCGTGCCGGGCAAGGCCAGGCAGCGCGCGTACTCGGCCAGCGCGCGCGCATCGAAGGGCGCCAGGCCCGCGCTGCGCCGGCCCATCACGTCGCGCAGGTAGGCGCCCGGGTCGGCCTCGATCAGGCGTTCGGGCAGCGGCGCCGGCTGGATCAGGAAGAACCAGTGCCAGTAGGCGCGCGCGAAGGCCTCCGTGGTGCCTTCGTACATGGCCAGGGTCGGCGCGATATCCAGCAGCACCGCGCGCTCCACCGCCTGCGGATGGTCCGCGACCAGGCGGTGCGCCACGCGCGCACCGCGGTCGTGCGCCATGACCCGGAAGCGTTCGAAGCCGAGATGGCGCATGCTTGCCAGCATGTCGGCGGCCATGACCCGCTTGCTGTAGTTCGCGTGATCGGACGCCCCTTGCGGCTTGGACGAGTCGCCATAGCCGCGCAGGTCGCAGGCGACCACGGTGAAGTGCTGCGCAAGAAGCGGCGCCACCTTGTGCCAGATCGCGTGGGTCTGCGGGTGGCCGTGCAGCAGCAGGAGCGGCGCACCGGCGCCGCCGCTCACGCCGGCGATCGTGATGCCGTCGTCGGTCACGGCGGTAAAAGGGCGAAAACCGGGAAACAAGGGGTCGTGCATACGCGGATCCTGGCTGGTAAAGATGAAAGTGTAGCAAGCGTAAGGCATCCGGGCCTTACAGCAGCCTGACGCGGGCCGGCTGTTGTAAATATGCTCAACTGCAAGTATTACGAATTGACATCCTTTTGTGTGCCCAGCAGTATCGAACAAGCAATAAGCGGCGCCTGGTTCCGGCGCGGTAACGACAACAAGAGGAAAACCCAAGATGCAGAAACACGACACCAAAAAGACGGTCCTGGCCCTTGCCATCGCTTCCTTGTTCACCGGCGCCCACGCGCAGGACGCCGCGACGGGAACGCCCGCGGCAAGCGACCCGGCGGCTGCCGCCACGGTGGTGGTTACCGGCACCCGCGTGGCCAACCGTACCGCCCTGGATACCGCCGCGCCGGTCGACATCATCTCGTCGGAGACGCTGAAGAACGTCGGCACCACCGAGATGAACCAGGCCCTGTCGATCGCGCTGCCTTCGCTGAACTTCCCGCGCCCGGCCATCACCGACGGCACCGACACCATCCGTCCCGCCACCCTGCGCGGCATGGCGCCCGACCAGACCCTGGTGCTGGTGAATTCGAAGCGCCGCCACGCGTCCTCGCTGGTGAACGTCAACGGCTCGATCGGCCGCGGCTCGGCGGCGGTGGACATGAACACCATCCCGACTGCGATCGTGAAAAGCGTCGAGGTGCTGCGCGACGGCGCCGCCGCCCAGTACGGGTCGGACGCCATCTCGGGCGTGGTCAACCTGCGCCTGCGCACCGACCGCGAAGGCGGCGAAGCGAGCGTCACCTACGGCGCGCGCAAGACCGAATACGAACTGTGGAACGACGTCGCCCCCGCCGGCGCCACCTGGACCGCGCCCGCCAAGCGCGAACGCACCGACGGCCAGACCGGCACCGTCAGCATCTGGAAGGGCCTGGCCCTGGGCGATGCCGGCCACCTCACGCTCGCCGGCGAATACAAGAAGCAGGAGCGCACCGAGCGCAGCGGCTACGACATGCGCCAGCAGTACCCGCGCCTGGCCAATGGCGCCTTCGATCCGCGCGAACTCACCATCAACCGCTTCAACGCCTGGTACGGCGAGCCGGAGATGGAGCAGGTGACCTTCTTCGCCAATGCCGGCAACGACCTGGGCGGCGGCGTCAAGCTGTACGGCTGGGCGAGCTACCAGAACCGCTTCGCGCGCTCGGGCGGCTTCTTCCGCCCGGCCCAGGATGCGCGCAACATCCCCTCGATCTATCCTGACGGCTTCCTGCCGATCATCGCGCCGACCGTGAACGACTTCTCCGCCACCGGCGGCGTTACCTGGCAGGCCGGCAGCTGGGACATGGACGCCTCGCTCGGCTACGGCAGGAACAAGATGGAGTACGACATCGAGAACACGCTGAACCGCTCGATCGGCCCGAGCAGCAAGCGTACTTTCTATGCCGGCGGCTATGCTTATGACCAGCTGGTGTTCAACCTGACCGGCGTGCGCACGCTGGAGGTGGCGGGCTTCGCCTCGCCGCTGAACATCGCGGTCGGCACCGAGGCGCGCCGCGAAGGCTACGAGCTGTTCGCGGGCGAGCCGGATTCCTGGCGCGCCGGCCCCGAGATCCTGCCGAACGGCACTCCGGCGGCGCCCGGCGCCCAGGTGTTTCCGGGCTTCCGCCCGTCCAACGAGGTCGATGCGCACCGCAGCGCGATCGGCGCTTTCGTGGACCTGGAAGCGAACATCACGCCGCAGTTGCTGGCATCGGTGGCGGTGCGCGGCGAGCACTACACCGACTTCGGCAACAGCCTGGCCGGCAAGCTCTCCGGCCGCTACGATTTCAGCAAGGCCTTCGCCCTGCGCGGCGCCATCCAGAACGGCTTCCGCGCGCCCTCGCCGCAGCAGCAGAACTTCACCGCGACCTCCACCAACTTCATCAACGGCGTGCCCTTCGAGATCACCACCTTCCGCCCGACCGACCGGGTGGCCGTGGCGCTGGGCGCCAAGCCGCTCGAAGCGGAAAAATCGGTGAATGCCTCGCTGGGCGCGGTGATGCGCTTCGATCCGTTCAGCATCACCGTCGACGCCTACCGCATCGACATCGAGGACCGCATCATCCTGTCCGAGAACCTGACCCAGGCGAACGTACGCAACTACATCATCTCGCAGGGGATCACCGGCGTGGGCGGCGGACGCTTCTTCATCAACGGCGTGGATACCCGCACCCAGGGGGTGGACGTGGTGGTGAGCTGGCCGATGAAGACCGCCAATGCCGGCAACTTCGACTTCACGGTGGCCGGCAACTTCACCGATACGGAGGTGACCAAGGTGCCGGTGACGGCGCAGCTGAGCGCCCTGAACCCGGCGCCGGTGCTGTTCGACCGCCTGAACGTGCTGTCGCTGGAGAAGGGCCAGCCGGCGAACAAGCTGAGCGCGAACGTGAACTGGAAACTGGGACAGTGGGGCGCGACCTTCCGTGCGACCCGCTACGGCAAGGTGCTGTCGCCGGGGACTACCGCGGCGCTGGACTTCTGGATGGATCCGAAGACCCTGGTCGACATCGAAGCGCGCTACGCGTTCACGCCGAAACTGAGCCTGGCTTTGGGGGCGGACAACCTGTTCGACCAGTATCCGGAGACCCAGCCGCCGGCGCTGAACACCACCGGTAACACCCCGTTCGCGAACTATGCGCCGTTCGGACGGGCAGGGCGCTTCATCTACGCCCGCATGAACTACGGCTTTTAAATGTAGCGTGGGCGGCTTTGCCGCCCACGCGGTGATTGTTGGCGGCTCCGCTCTCGTGCCGGATAATCTTGCTGCAAGCTATCACCGCGTGGGCGGGAAACCCGCCCACCCTACAATATGGAACAGATCAGTTGACGACCGCTCCGGCGCCGGCGCTCAGCATCCAGCCGTTCATCAAGAGGAACAGCATCCACAGCGCGAACAGCGTCGACACGCGGCGCATGTCGGCCGGGTTCTCGAACAGCGGTGCGCGCTTGTATGCCACGCCCACGAAGTAGGCGCCGAACACGGTCGCCATGTAGTGGACCGCGCCGAACATCTCGCCCAGCTCGCCCTTGCGCGGGTGGTCGACCAGCAGGTGCGACAGCGCCACCAGCACCAGGTAGGGCACCGAGGCCGACAGCGGCGGCAGGTACAGGCCCATCTTCTCGACCCAGTCCTGCACGCCCGGTTTGAAGCGCGCCACCAGCGGCAGGATCAGGTTGTGGACCATGCCGGTGATGAAGATCAGCTTGAGCAGCACGTTCTTGTGCAGGCTGCCGTCGCCCATGGCCAGGTTGTGGATGTTGGTCTCGCCCTGGCGGTTATTCTGCAGGAAGAATTCCGAGGACTGGATGTTCAGGATGCGCTGGAACCAGCTGATCTCTTCCATCGCGGCCAGCGCGCACAGCAGGCTCAGGCCGCCCAGGGTCAGCAATTCCATGGCGCCGCGGTCGCTGCGCTTGAGGCGTTCGAAGAACGCGAAGCCGAGCAGGCCGGCCAGCGCCATGAAGCACAGGAACTGCATCCATTCGACGATGCCGTCTTCCACCAGCAGGCGGTCCAGGCTGGCCGGGTTGCCCGCCAGGACCACCGCGAGCAGCAGCACGAATGCGTTGATGACGATCCCGGTGGCGATGACGGGATGGAGATACCACTTCTTGTTTGCCACAGACTACTCCTTCATTGATGAAATCGGTTCGGCGCCGGCAGGGTGCAGCACCGGCAGCTCCGCTTCGGCGCCGGCCAGCGCCCGGCGCGCGCGGGTGCGCAGCAGGGCGCGCAGGGCGGTGCCCAGCAGGGTGACCAGGGCCCAGCCCCACAGCAGCGGGTCGAGCAGCGCATCCCACAGGTTCCCGCTCGGCAGGCGCGCGAACGAGAACAGGGCCAGGGCGCCCAGGATCGCGGCGGTTTGCAGGGGGAAGCGGCCGCGCGTGGCGGCCAGCGCGCAGATGGCGGCCAGCAGCACCGCGGCCAGCGCCGCGCGGCCGCCGAAGCCGGCGTAATAATAGCCGCCCGCGATCAGGCCGAAGGCGTCGAGGTAGAGCAGCAGGCCGGTCACGGCGAGCGCCGCCGCCAGCGGCACCGGCAGCGCGGCCGGGACCGGACCGGAAGCCTTGCGCCAGCGCGCATGCAGCTTGAGCAGGCACAGGCCTGCCAGCAGGGCGCTCGGATACTGGAAGGCCAGGCCCAGGTGCCAGGCCGGCGAGGCGGTGCCCGGCAGGGCCATCAGCAGCAGGCAGGCTGCCAGGGTGGCGCCCAGCGCGCGCCGCGGCAGGCGCCAGGACGCGGGCCACAGGCCGACCAGGACGGCGGCCAGCACCAGTGCCCACGCCAGGCGGGCATACACGAACTGCAGCGAAAGATCGGGCAGGGTCACTAGATGGTCTCTCCAATGCTGATCCGGTACCGGTGATGCGCGATCGCCTGGCGCTGGAAGGTATACGTGATGTGCAGTTCGCCGCCGACCTGCTGCATGGTGGGATAGGAAAACTCGTCGCCCTTGCCGCCGCTGGCCACGTCGGCCACGGTGCGCCAGGTGTGGCCGTCTTTCGAGAGCGACAGGCGCAGCAGGCTGCGCGAGCCGCCGCCGGGGGCGATATGGTTGTGCAGCATCAGGAATTCGCCATTGGCCAGGCGCAGCACCGCCATCGAGGTGTTCTCGTTGTTCAGGTCGAGGGCCGGCAGGTCTTCCCAGCTGGCGCCGCCGTCGCGGCTGCGGGCATACTGCACGCGGCGCTCATCGCTGGCGTCGCGCATCCAGGCGCGCACCTCGGTAGTGGACACCGGGACGATGGCCGGCTGCAGCGTGGTGGTGCGGGTGCCGATCCGCCCCAGGCCGGTAGGCTCGCCGTCCGGGCCGAAGGCCATCATCATCGGATACTTGATGCCGATCTCGAAATACACCGGCAGCCACCAGCCGCCGTCGACCAGTCCCACCGCGTTGGTGCGCACCAGCACACTGGTATTGAACAGCGGCGTCATCGGCAGCACGCGCTTCATGGCGAAGCTGGCCCCTTCATCGACGGAGACCAGGTGGGCCACGCGCGACGCCGCCCATCCGCCCAGGCCGGTGGCCACCACGTACAGGTGGATCTGGCCGTCCGGGCCGGTCCAGGCCACCGGGTTGCCGATGCGGCGTACGCCGAAGCCGAGGGCCTTGCCGAGCGTTTCGCGGCTGGCTACCATCCAGGGCTCGCCCCATTTGCCGTTCTGCCATTGCGAGGCATAGACCTTGACGTCCGGCCCGCTCTCGCGGCTGCCGGCCCACCAGAAGGTGATCATGCGGTCGCCGGGCAGCGTCGCCATCGCGCTGGCATGGGCCGAGGGCGTATTGCGCGGCATCGGGATCAGGGAGCGCGACAGTTCGGACAGGGCCACCCGTCCCGGCACCACGGCCTGCACCGTGGAAGGGGCGGCGGCGGCCCGGGCGCGGCTCCAGCGCACCGTCTCGGCGCAGGCGATGGCCAGCACCACGGCGGCGCAGGCAATGGCGGTACGGCTGCGCGTCATCTTCATCTTGCGCGCGTGCGGGGATCGTTCCATACACTCCCGGCGAGCCGGGCTGGGCCGGTTCGCGACACTGGTTATCGTATTGATGAGCTGCAGGGTAAAAGCCGGCTGGGCTGTACCGAGCAAAGGCGCTATCCTACAGGAAAGGAGGCGCTGGTGACATATCCCCAGGGCCATTTCGCGGGGGCCAGGCGACAATCCGGTCGACCGGCAAGCCGGTTCACGGTATCGAAATGCGGGTTCATCGCTCCCGTCTTGCCGAGACGGCATCGGCTGGGCAGAATGCTGGTCATCCTGATAACGCATCGAAGCGAGGCCGCATGACCAGCTCCATCCTTTCCCTTGCGCCGGCGCCGGCGGCCCCGCCGGACAGCTTTGGCGCCAGGCTGTTGCGCGACCTGCGGATGGCCGTCGTGTTCGGCGTGCTGGCAGCGGTGATCATCACGCTGGTGGTCGGGCGGCCCGAAACCTTGTACGAACAGCTCGCGTATTCCTGCTTCATCTCGGTGCTGGGCTTTGCCATCGTCGACACCGCGCGCCTGCTGTTCTGGCCGGGGCCATTGCAGGAGCGGCGCCAGTGGCTGGCGCTGGCCGGCGTTGCGGCCCTGGCGGCGCCGCTGGCCCACTTCAGCGGCGCGCAGGTGATCGGCCGCCTGCTCGAGCACAATCCTCCCGACCTGGCCGGCTACGCCACGCTGCCGCGCCTGAGCCTGGCCGCCTTGACCTTCCTGCTGCTGTGCGCGGGCATGGTGCTGGCGGCGCACCGCGAGGGGCTGCGGCGGGCCGAGCAGGAACACCACGCGGCACGCCTGCGTGCCGAAACCGTCGAACGCCAGGCCCTGCAGGCACAGCTGCGCCTGCTGCAGGCCCAGATCGAACCGCACATGCTGTTCAATACCCTGGCCAACCTGCAGGGACTGATCGCGCTCGACCCGGACCGCGCAAACACCATGCTCGACCAGCTGATCCAGTACCTGCGCGCCACGCTGGGCGCCGCGCGCTCGGAAAGCACCACGCTGGCCGATGAATTCGCCGCCATGGACGCCTATCTCGGCCTGATGCAGGTGCGCATGGGCGAGCGCCTGTTCTACCGGCTGGAGCTGCCGCCCGCGCTGCGCGCGGCGAAGCTGCCGCCGATGCTGCTGCAGCCCCTGGTCGAGAACGCGATCGTGCATGGCCTCGAACCGAAGATCGAAGGCGGCGAAGTCCGGATCGCCGCCGAGGCCCGCGACGGCCTGCTCGACCTGCGCATTCTCGATACCGGACTGGGCCTCGGCCAGTCCAGCCACGGCGGCGGCGGGGTCGGCGTTGCCACCACCCGCGAACGCCTGCGCGTGCTGTACGGCGAACGCGCCGGCGTCCTGATTACTCCGGCACAGCCGCAAGGCACCCTTGTCCGCCTTACTTTACCTTTGGAGACCGCATGAGCATCCGCGCCCTGATTGCAGAAGACGAACCGATCCTCGCGGCGACCCTGGCCCGCCTCTTGAGCAAGCTGTGGCCCGAACTGGAGATCGTTGCGACCGCCCCGAACGGCGTGGCCGCGGTGGAGCAGGCACTGGCGACCCGGCCCGACGTGCTGTTCATGGACATCAAGATGCCCGGCCAGACCGGCATCGAGGCGGCCGAGGAACTGGCCGAGCGCTGGGACGGCTCAGGGCCGTTCCCGCATGTCGTGTTCGTGACCGCCTACGACGATTACGCGGTGCAGGCCTTCGAACAGGCGGCGGCCGACTATGTGCTGAAACCGGTGAACGAGGCGCGCCTGGCCCGCACGGTCGAGCGCCTGCAGGGCCTGCTGGGGCGCCGCCAGGAAGAGGACGGGGGCGATCCGCTCGCCGATCTGGTCGGCCGGCTGCAGGCGCTGATGCCGTCCGCTCCGGCCCCGGAACGCTTGACGATCGTGCGCGCGGCGGTCGGCAACATGGTGCGCATGATTCCGGTGGCCGATGTGGTGTACTTCCAGGCCACTGACAAGTATGTGAACGTGGTCACTGCGGAGAGCGAAGCGCTGATCCGGGTGCCGCTCAAGGAACTGCTGCCTCAGCTCGATCCGGACACCTTCCGCCAGGTCAATCGCAGCACCGTGGTCAACCTGGGCTGCGTGGCCAGCGCCGGGCGTGATTCGATGGGCAAGGTGATGCTCAACCTGCGCAACCGGCCCGAGAAGCCGCGCGTGAGTCCGGTGTACGCCCACCTGTTCCGCCAGATGTAGGGCGGCGCCTGCATGCCCTCAGGGCATGCTCAGGTCCAGGCCGAGTGTCCTGGCAAGGAAGAGGGTGGCCAGGCCCAGGATGAGGAGCAGCACCAGGAAGAGGACCGCCAGCTTGCCGGCCGCGCGCAGCACCGCGCGCTTCTCCTGCTGCTTGTCCTGGTTCTTTTCCCCTTGATCGTAATGCCACTTGACGGCGTAGAACATGCCGATGCCTAGCACGACAAACTTGAATACATAGAATACTACTGGGGTCCATTCCATATTTTTGAGCGGGTGCATCCGGCGCTTCATTGCCGAATAGTGATGAGAGAGGAGAAAAAGCGCGGCGACTGCCATGCAAGGATGGTGTTGCCGGACGTTCTGAGGCATTCTACTTAAAAACAATATCCATACATTGAGACAAAATGTCCCAGTTGAGATCCATGCAAGATGAAGTTTCGCCATCCTGGCTGCCGCGCCTCGCCGGGAACAAAGGGCCACGTTTCCTGCAGATCGCGGACGCCCTGCAGGCGGCGGTGGCCGATGGATCGCTGAAACCGGGCGACCGTCTGCCTCCCCAGCGCCAGTTGGCGGCGCAGCTGGACGTCGACCTGACGACGGTCACGCGCGCCTACGACGAAGCCAGGCGCCGTCACCTGCTGGAAGGGCGCGGCGCGCGCGGCACCTACGTCGCAGCGCCGAAAGTCGAATTGACCGCGATCCTCGACCTGAGCATGAATACCCCGCCGCCGCCGGATGGCGTGGACTTCGGCGAGCTGTTAAAGCAAGGTCTGTCGCAAGTGCTGATGCGGGCAGACAATGCATCGCTGATGACTTACCACCTGGGCGGGGGAAGCGACTCCGACCGCAAGGCTGGCGCCGCATGGCTCGAGCCCATGTTCGGAACGCTGGATTCCGGGCAGCTCGTCGTCTGTCCGGGTGCGCAAGCCGCCATCGCCGGATTGATCCTTGCGCTGACGGAGCCGGGCGATGTCATCCTGGCGGAGCCCATGACCTATCCCGGCCTGCGCGCCGCAGCGACGCAGTTCGGCCGGCGCCTCATTGCGGTGGACGCGGACCGGCACGGGATGCTGCCCGAGATGCTCGAGCGAGCCTGCCGCCAGCACAAGCCTGGCCTGGTCTACCTCAATCCGACTTTACAGAACCCGACCACCGCGACCATGCCGGAACGCCGGCGCAAGGAGCTCGCCGGCGTCGCGCAGCGCTGCAATGTACGCATCGTCGAGGACGATCCCTACTGGCTCCTTGCCGATGCACCGCCGCCGCCGATCGCCACGCTTGCTCCGGAGCAGGTGGTCTACATCGCGACCCTGTCGAAATGCCTGACGCCCGGCCTGCGTGTCGCTTTCGTGCTTGTACGCGATCGGCAAGTGCGGGAACGCTTCCTGGCCGCGCTCAGGTCATTTGCGCTGATGGTTGCCCCCTTGAGCGCAGCGCTGGCCACCCAGTGGATCCTCGACGGTTCGGCCGCTGGATTATTGGCAGGCGTACGCAAGGAGGCGCGCCTGCGCCACCGGATGGCGCGCGATATTCTTGCCGGGCGCTATAGCGGCGCCGGCGACGGCCTGCACGTATGGCTCGAACTGCCGGCGTACTGGAACTCCTCGCAGCTTGCGCGTGCGGCCGACAGCGAGGGCATTGCGGTCACGCCGGCGGAGGCATTTGCAAGCGGCAGCGGATCGGTGAATGCGATTCGGATTTCCCTGGGCAGCATCCAGGACCGTGGCCGCCTGCAGGCGGGCCTGCAGCGGCTGTCTCATCTGCTTGCGCGGCGGCCTGAGCCGTTCAGCGCTGCTGTGGTTTAAGCAGTGTGTTGCGGGCATCGATTGAGCTGCAAAACAGGCGATCTTCGGATTTGCCGCCGTTCCCATCGAGACCATTATGCGGCGCACAATACTGATCGGTGCCGAAAGTGACTCGCTCCAGGAGCGTCTGAACCGGCTTGACCAGCAGTTTTGGCAAGAACCTGATGGGATAGAAGGACGAATCAAGGCCTTTGCGCTCAGTCGTGGATTGGTTCGTTTGACATGACGAGTTCAGAAGAGAGCGATGCGGCGCCGTGCCCTCAACTGCAAAGGAGCTTGGACTGATGGAAATGAGACGACCCTTCCAGTTTCTTTGTGTGCTCGCGATATTTGTCCTGGCAGGCGTAGCGGGATACCACGGGATTAACGGCGTCCTCAACGGTACGGTAGCGTTCCCGAAAAAGACAGAATCCTTGCTGATAGTTCGCGAGGCGTCCCCGAAAACATACTGGGCGTGCGTCGCGTTCTGGCTGGCCAGTTGTGTGGGATTCGTTTGGCTGGCGATCGTAAATTTGCTTGAGATGAGTCGCCCGTCCAAGGATCATATCGAGTAGACCAGGGTATCGAAGGGGTGCTGTCCCACGGTGTCAAGCCTTGTTCGGCAAGACATCGGACTAGGGCAGGCCAGCCCCGCGCACCCGCCCGCCGCGCGCCAGCCGCAGCACGGCGCCGAACACCAGGTGCACGGTAAACGCGCAGGCCGCGATGGTCGAGGCCACCAGCACCGGCAGCACGGCCCCGAAGGTGAAGGTCATCCCGAGCGCGAAACCGAGCACATATTCCGCACGCCAGGCGCCCGCGCACACGGCTGCGGCAAAGGCGCCGAAGAAAATCCAGTTCACAGCCGGGTGCCCGAGCGTGAAGACCAGCGCCAAGGCCCCGGCCCACAGCAAGGCCACGGCGAAGCGGGCCCGGGCGAGGGTGCGGAAACGCTCCCGGCTCCCCATCTGCACCAGGGTGGCGGCGCGGCGCTGGATACGTCCCACCAGGAACCAGACCAGCAGTGGCACGACCAGCAGTCCCCACCAGTTGGAGACGGCGGGCATATCCGGGTTGTTCAGCAGGTGGTGCGCCGGCACGCCGCCGTGGCTGTATTCCCAGCCAAGGTGTAGGACTTCGGCGATGAAGGCGGACATGGTGAGGATGAGGCGGGACTGCAGGTCAGGACGGGCGAACATGGCACGCTTCCTTTGCGGTGGGCCTGGCGATAGACGGAAAGTCCGGCCGGCCAGTGTAGCAAGCCTGACCAGCTTGCCACAATGTCAAACGGGTAGAGTGTGGCCTTGACGACTCAGTCGAGCAGACGCAGGGCGTCGGCGGTCGTCACGATGCTTGCGTACTCTCCCGCCAGGTTCGCCAGCGACATCGCATGCACCTCGTCGGCGCTGTGCAGCGCACCGGCGTGGTCGTGGCGGGCGAAGGCGAAGCAGGCGTCTGCCGCGACGCTCACCTGAAAGCCGAGGTTGCCGGCGCTGCGCACGCTGCACTCGACCGAGATGTTGGTGCTGACGCCCGCCACCACCAGGCGCTCGATGCCGCGCACCCGCAGCCAGCGTTCCAGCCCCGTGAGGATGAAGGCGTCCGGGACGTTCTTCTCGACCACGTGCTCGCCCTGGCGCGGCGCGAACACCGGCTGGAAGGCGGCGCCCGGCTGCCCCGGAGCGAAGCCCGAGCCTGGTGTGCGCGAGATGTGCCGCACGTGCACCACCGGAGCGGCGCGTGCGCGCCATGCGTCCAGCAGCGTATCGATGTTGGCCTCGGCCTGCGGGTTGTTACGCGCGCCCGCATCCGGGCTGGCCATGCATTGCTGCATGTCGATGATCAGGAGGGCGGGGTGCTCGTGGCGCATGGGGAACCCGGGTCGATGGCGATGCCATCATGGTAACCCAGCCGATGGCCGCCTGCCGGCTTTGGTACACTAGCGCTTTTCGATTTACCCAAGGCTTGATAATGGCGCAACCGCTGGAGCTACGCGCATGCGCTCTGCAATCCCTGCTCGAGACCGATCCCGCCGCCAAGAGCGCGGGCGTGGCGGCGATGCGCGCCGCGCACCGCCTTGGCGACTGGCGCGTCGACGCCGACGCCTCGCTGGTTGCGCCCGCGGGCATCCCCGGCCGTCCGGCGCGCCCCGAACTGGTGCCGCCGCGGCTGGTCGGCCGCCGCTCGATGGCGACCGTGGAGGGACGCGCCATGCTGGTCCATGCGCTTGCCCACATCGAATTCAACGCGGTCAACCTGGCCCTCGACGCGCTGTGGCGCTTCCCGGGCATGCCCCAGGACTACTACCTTGATTGGCTGCGCGTGGCCGGCGAAGAAGCGCTGCATTTCGACATGCTGTGCGGCCACCTGGCCAAGCTCGGCTACGCCTACGGCGACTTCCCGGGCCACGACAGCCTGTGGGAGATGGTCGAGAAGACCCGCAGCGACGTGCTGGCGCGCATGGCCTTAGTGCCGCGCACGCTGGAAGCGCGCGGGCTCGATGCGATCCCGCCGCTGCGCGCCAAGCTGGCGCAGGCCGGCGACATGGAGGCCGCCGCCATCCTCGACGTGCTGCTGCGCGACGAGGTCGGGCATGTCGAGATCGGCAACCGCTGGTACCTCCACCTGTGCGCTCTGCGCGGACTGGAGCCGGTGCCCACCTACGGCGAGCTGACCGTGCGCTATAAGGCGCCGGTCCTGAAAGGGCCTTTCAATATCGAGGCGCGGCGCCAGGCGGGCTTCAGCGAAGCGGAGCTGGCGCGCTTCACCTAGACCCGGGCATGGATTCCACACCACTGCAGGGCTTCCTGCTGACCCGTCACTGGCGCGATGTCGGCAACGGCGGCGATGCCGGCCTCGAGGTCGAATTCTGGCTCGCCACCGAACAAGGACCGCGGCGCGTGCGCCTGGCGCCGCAGACCCCGGTCGCTTTTCTTCCGCTGGAACAGCGCGAGGCCGCTGAACTGGCGCTGCACGGCGAGAGGAAGGGCTGGGAACTGCGCGAGCTGTCGCTGTGCGACTTTCACCACCGTCCGGTGCTCGGCCTGTACTGCCGCCAGTACCGCCAGCTGCTGCGGCTGGAAAAGCGCCTGCGCGAGTTCGGGGTCGCCGTCTACGAGGCCGACGTGCGCCCGCCCGAACGCTACCTGATGGAGCGCTTCATCACGGCGCCAGTGCTGGTGCACGGCACCCCGGATTCGCGCGACCCCGCGCTGATCCTAGACGCCCAGCTCAAGCCGGACGGCGACTATCGTCCGCAGCTGCGCATGGTCTCGCTCGACATCGAGACCAACCAGCACGGCGAACTGTACTGCATCGGCCTGGAGGGCTGCGGCCAGCGCCAGGTCTACATGCTGGGCGAGCCCAACGGGGCGCCACGGGAACTGGACTTCGCACTGGAGTACTGTGTGAGCCGTGCGGAGCTGCTCGACCGTCTCGAAGAATGGATCCGCGTGCACGACCCGGACGCGATCATCGGCTGGAACGTGATCCAGTTCGACCTGCGCATGCTGGTGCAGGCGGCCGAACGCCTGGGACGGCCCTTGCGGCTGGGGCGCGACGGCAGCGCCATCGAGACCCGCGAGCACGGGCGCTCCGAGCATTTCTTCTTGTCGATCGCGGGCCGCCTGGTCATCGACGGCATCGAGGCGCTGCGCTCGGCCACCTACAGTTTTCCTTCGTTCAGCCTGGAATCGGTGTCGCAAAGCCTGCTGGGCGAAGGCAAGGCGATCGACAACCCGTACAGCCGGATGGACGAGATCAACCGCATGTTCGCCGAGGACAAGCCGGCGCTGGCCTTCTACAACCTGAAGGACTGCGAACTGGTCACCCGCATCTTCGAAAAGACGGAGCTGGTCCGTTTTCTGCTCGAGCGCGCCAGCGTCACCGGGCTGGCGGTGGACCGCAGCGGCGGCTCGGTGGCGGCCTTCGAGCACCGCTACATGCCGCTGATGCACCGCCAGGGTTTTGTCGCGCCCAACATCGGCGACGTGGCGGCGGGCGACAGCCCGGGCGGCTTCGTGATGGATTCGCGCTCCGGCCTGTACGACTCGGTGGTGGTGCTCGACTACAAGAGCCTGTACCCGTCCATCATCCGGACCTTCCTGATCGATCCGGTGGGCCTGGTGGCCGGCCTGGCCGAGCCCGAGGAGCAAACCGTTCCGGGCTTTCGCGGCGCGCGCTTCTCGCGAACGCGCCACTGCCTGCCGGGCATCGTGCGCCAGGTGTGGGAAGGGCGCGAAGCAGCCAAGCGCGAGCGCAACGCGCCGCTGTCGCAGTCGCTCAAGATCATCATGAACGCCTTTTACGGCGTGCTCGGGACCACCGCCTGCCGCTTCTTCGACCCGCGTCTGGCCTCGTCGATCACGATGCGCGGGCACGAGATCATGCACCGCACCCGGGCGCTGATCGAGGAACAGGGCTACGGGGTGATCTACGGCGACACCGACTCCACCTTCGTCTGGCTCGGCGGCCCGCACGCGCAGGAGGATGCGGAGCGCATCGGGCGCGCGCTGGTCGACCACGTCAACGGCTGGTGGCGCGAGCACCTAGAGGCCGAATACGGCCTCGACTCGCACCTGGAACTGGAATTCGACACCCACTACGCGCGCTTCCTGATGCCCACCGTGCGCGGCTCGGACGAAGGCAGCAAGAAGCGCTACGCCGGCCTGGTGCTGAACGCCGACGGCAGCGAAGAGGTGGTGTACAAGGGGCTGGAGACGGTGCGTACCGACTGGTCGCCGCTGGCGCAGCAGTTCCAGCAGGAGCTCTACCTGCGCGTGTTCAAGGGCCAGCCCTACGAGGCCTGGGTGGCCGACTACGTGGCGCGCACGCTGCGCGGGGAGCTGGACGAACTGCTGGTCTACCGCAAGCGCCTGCGCCGCCCGCTCATTGAATACGAGCGCAACGTGCCGCCGCACGTGCGCGCGGCGCGCATGGCCGACGATTTCCATACCGGCCAGGGGCGGCCGGCGCAATACCGGCGCGGCGGCTGGATCCGCTACGTGATGACCACGGCGGGGCCGGAGCCGCTGGAGCTGCGGCGCGCGCCGATCGACTATGAGCACTACCTGACGAAGCAGCTCGAGCCGATCGCCGATGCGATCCTGCCTTTTCTGGGCGACAGTTTTGCGCGGCTGACCAGCCCGCAGGGCGCGCTGTTCTGACAAAAAAATGCCGCCCCGAGGGGTAATGCCTGTCACTTAAGAGCCGGCGCTCATCCGTAGGGTGGGCGGGTCTCCCGCCCACGCGGTCAAATCACAGTACTGCAGCCCGCGCGGCTGTTCATATCGCAACTATCACCGCGTGGGCGGGGAACCCGCCCACCCTACAATCCTGCTTTGGTAAAAAAATGCCGCCCCGTGGGCGGCATCCTGGTCATGCAATGCAAACGCGGACCGTTGGCGCGCTTACTCCTCCTGGAATGCTTCCTCGCGCTTCTTGCGCAGCGCCGGCAGCATCACGATGATCAGCGCGACGGCGGCCATGGCCAGCATGGTGGCGCTGATCGGGCTGCGCAGGAAGACCATCGGGTCGCTGTGCGAGAGCAGCAGCGCGCGGCGCAGGTATTCCTCCATCATCGGGCCGATGATGTAGCCGAGCAGCATCGGCGCCGGTTCCGCACCCAGCTTGGCGCAGATGTAGCCGAACAGGCCGAACAGGGCCATGAGCCAGATGTCGAAATCGTTGTTGTTCAGGCTGAACACGCCAATCGCGCAGAACATCAGGATCGCCGGGTACAGGCGGTGGTAGGGGACCAGGATCATCTTGACCCACAGGCCGATCATCGGCAGGTTCAGCACCACCAGGAACAGGTTACCGAACCACATCGACACGATCAGGCCCCAGAACAGCGCCGGCTGCTCGGTCATCACGGCGGGACCCGGCTGGATGCCCTGGATGATCATCGCGCCGATCATCAGCGCCATCACCGGGTTGGACGGGATGCCCAGGGTCAGCATCGGGATGAAGGAAGTCTGGGCGCCGGCATTGTTGGCCGCTTCCGGCGCCGCCACGCCTTCGATCGCGCCCTTGCCGAAGTTCCTGGCGTTGGGCGAGACCTTCTTTTCGATCGAGTAGGCCGAGAACGAGGCCAGCATGGCGCCGCCGCCGGGCAAGATGCCGAGCGCCGAGCCGAGGAAGGTGCCGCGCAGGACCGGCGCGAGGATGCGCTTGAAGTCGTCCTTGCTCAGCATCAGCCCCTGCACCTTCTTCATCAGCACGTTGCGGTCTTCGCCGTGCTCGAGGTTGCGGATGATCTCGCCGATGCCGAACATGCCCATCGCGACGATCACGAAGTTGATGCCGTCGGCCAGTTCCGGCTTGTCGAAGGTGTAGCGCTGCGCGCCCGAGTTGACGTCGGTGCCGATCAGGCCGAGCAGCAGGCCGAGGATCACCATGCCGATCGCGTTGAGCAGCGAGCCGCTCGCGAGCACTACCGAGGCCACCAGGCCCAGCACCATCAGCGAGAAATACTCGGCCGGGCCGAACTTCAGCGCCAGGTCGGCCAGCGGCGGCGCGAACAGGGCCAGCAGGATGGTGGCGACGGTGCCGGCGAAGAAGGAGCCGATCGCCGCGGTGGCAAGCGCCTTGCCGGCCTGGCCGTTGCGCGCCATCTTGTAGCCGTCGAGCGCGGTCACGACCGAGGACGATTCGCCCGGCAGGTTGACCAGGATGGCGGTGGTCGAGCCGCCGTACTGGGCGCCGTAGTAGATACCCGCCAGCATGATCAGGGCCGAGACCGGCGGCAGGCCGAAGGTGGCCGGCAGCAGCATGGCGATGGTGGCGATCGGGCCCAGGCCCGGCAGCACGCCGACCGCAGTGCCCACAAACACGCCGACCAGGCAGTAGAACAGGTTGGTCAGGGTGAAGGCCGTCTCGAGGCCCAGTCCCAGGTTGGTAAAGATCTCCATGTCTTATGCCCCTCCCAGCCAGGGGCCGACGATCGGCATGGGCAGGCCGAGCAGCTTCACGAACAGCAGCACGGCGAAGATGGCCAGGCCGACGGCGAGCAGCAGCGCGCCCTTCAAACTGAACTGCTTGCTGGCGAAGGAACTCAGCATGACCAGCACGAAGGCGGCGGCAGCCAGGCCGGCGCCGCGCATCAGGATGCCGAACAGGATCACCGCGCCCAGGATGATGACGATGTCCTTGATGTGGAAGGTACCGATCGCGTCATGCGCTTCGGAGCGGCGGCCGATGAAGGCGCGGATGATGCCGGCCAGGCCGACGACGGACAGCAGGCCGCCCAGGACGGTCGGGAAATAGCCCGGACCCATGCGGCCGGCGCTACCCATCTCGTTGTCCCCGATGAGGGCGATGGCGGCAAGGCCGAAACACAGGAAGATGATGCCGATCCAGAAATTCTTCGGATGGCGGACGATGGAAGCCACTGCGAACCCCTTGTTGCTTGTTGTTGTGTGGTAGCGAACGGGCTGCGCGGGATCGATTCCCGCACAGCCTGCCGCGTTTGCGCTGCGCGATCAGTCGGCGTACTGGCCGGCCTTGGTGATGATCGGGCCCCAGCGGTCGATCTCCGCCTTCAGGTGGGTGCGCAGGGCTTCCGGCGTCGCGCGCTTGTCCGCCACCGGCTCGGTGCCGAGGTCGGCGAAGCGCTGCTTGACGGTCGGGTCTTTCAGGGCGGCGCGCAGGGCGTTCGACAGGGTGTCGACGACCGGCTTTGGGGGTGCCCTTCGGCGCGTACATGCCGTGCCACACGGCCACTTCGAAGCCCGGCAGGCCGGCTTCGCTCATGGTCGGCACGTTCGGCATCGAGGCCAGGCGCTGCTTGGTGGTCACGCCGTAGACCTTGACCTTGCCGCTCTTGATCTGGCTGGTGGTGTTGGTGGTCTGGTCGCACATCAGGTCCACCTGGCCGCCCAGCATGTCGTTCATGGCCGGGCCGGTCCCCTTGTACGGGACGGTGGTCAGGTCGACGCCGATGGCGGTCTGGAACAGCATGCCGCACAGGTGCGAGGCCGAACCCAGGCCGGCATTGGCATAGGTGACCTTGGACTTGTTGGCCTTCACGTAGGCCAGCAGTTCCTTGAAGTCCTTGGCCGGGAAGTCCTTCTTGGCGATCAGGGTCATCGGCACGTCGGTGACCAGGCCGATCGGCTCGAAATCGCCCATCGCGTTGTAGCTCAGCTTGCGGTACAGGGCCGGCGCGGTCGAGTGGCCGATGTGGTGCAGGAAGATGGTGTAGCCGTCCGGCGCGGCCTTGGCCACGCGCGCCGCACCGATGGTGCCGCCGGCGCCGCCGACGTTCTCGATGATGATCTGCTGTTTCAGGGTATTGCCCATCGACTGGGCCACCAGGCGCGCCACGGTATCGGTCGGCCCGCCGGCGGCAAACGGCACGATCATCGTGATGGTCTTGGTGGGGTAGTTCTGGGCTGAAGCGCTGGTGGCGACTGCGGCGCCCAGCAGGGCAATGGCCGCGACGGTGCGCAGGAATGTGGTTTTCATCGGTGTCTTCCTCTAACCTCGGTTTTCTTGGTTTATCAGTATGGGCGACGCAGGAACAGCCACGATGCAGGCCACGACGAATCCAGCCAGCTTGCATGGAGCGCGTGCATACGCAGGACTGGTTTTACCAGTAAATAGATAGATTTGCAACTACGTGGAAACCCGTATGGCGAGTCGGAAAAGATGCTGAACAATGTCGGAAAAACGCCGGAATGCGGCCCTCGCCGCCATGCATGACGCATGGCGGGAGCCGCCGACCGGCGCCGTGCTGACGAAATACTACGCTTGCCGATGCGCGCGCCCGCCGTGACGGGCGCGGCAGGTAGGTGTTACTGCGCCTGCTCCGGCACCGGAATCTCGTGCTCGCCCAGCAGCACCTTGTCCGGGGTGATTGGCGTGCCGCGCAGGCGTCTGCCGGTGGCGTGGAAAATCGCATTGCTGATCGCCGCCGACACCGACACGAGGCCGATCTCGCCCACGCCCTTGGCGCCGAGCTGCTCGCTGACGATGCGGTCGTCTTCAATGGCGAAGATCACCTCGATGTCGTGCACGTCCGCGTTCACCGCCACGTGGTACTCCGCGTAGTTGTGGTTCATGAAGCGCCCGAAGCGGTGGTCGGTGAAGCTTTCCTCGTGCAGCGCCTGGCTGATGCCCCACACCACGCCGCCGATCACCTGGCTGGCGGCGGTCTTGGCGCTGATGATGCGGCCCGCCGCCACCGCGTTCACGACGCGCGTCACGCGCACGATGCCCAGTTTCTCGTTGACCCGCACCTCGCAGAACACCGCCGAGTGCACGGCGCGGGTGTACTTGCGCTGCTTGAGCATCGAAGGCTTCATGAAGAACTTTTCCTCAACCCGGTCGACGCCGCCGGCCACCAGCACCTCGCGCAGCTGCATGGCGGTCTCGGGACGGTTGCGCAGGCGCAGCGTGCCGTCGGCGAATTCCAGGTCCTGGGTGCGCGCCTTGGCAAGCGGCGAACCCGGCATGGCCTTCGCCATCTTGATCAGGGTTTTCTTGAGCTTGTCGCAGGCGCCGTGCACGCCGCTGCCCACCGTCGACACATGCGAGGAGCCGCCTTCGACCGGGGCGAAGGGCAGGGTCGAGTCGCCCAGCTGGAAAGTCACCCTTTCCATGGGCAGACCCAGGGCTTCGGCCGCGATCATCGACATGACGGTATAGGTGCCGGTGCCGATGTCCGAGGCCGCGCTGCTCACCACCAGGCGTCCGTCCGCATGGAACACGGCGCTCACGCGCGCCAGCATCACCATGGAATCCCACATGCCGGTGGCCATGCCCCAGCCGATCAGCTCCTCCCCGTCGCGCATCGAGCGCGGCTCGATCGGGCGGTCTTGCCAGCCGAAGCGCGCGGCGCCCTTGTCGTAGCACTGGCTCAGCTCCTTGGTGGAGTAGGGCTTGTCGTCCATCGGGTTGCGGTCGGCATAGTTCAGGCGCCGCAGTTCCAGCGGATCCATGCGCAGCTTGTAGGCCAGTTCGTCCATTGCCACTTCCAGCGCGTGCATGCCGTGCGCGGCGCCGGGCGCGCGCATGTCGATCGGCGAATGGCGGTCGTGGGCTACAAGCTTGTAGCCGAGCTTGATGTTGTCGCAGGCGTACAACTGGCCGGACCAGTTGACGACCACCTCGACATAGTCTTCCAGGCGCGAGGTTTCGTGGATGGCCTCGTGCACGATCGCCTGCAGCTTGCCCTCGCTGTTGGCGGCCAGCTTCACCTTCTGCCAGGTCTCGGGGCGGTGGCCGAAGCTGAACATCTGCTGGCGCGTCAGGACCACCCGCACCGAGCATTTCAGCTTGAGCGCCGCCATCACCGCCAGCGGCAGCTGGTACTGCGGGCGCAGGCCGGAACCGAAGGCGCCGCCCACGTAGGGATTGCGCACGGTGACCTTCTCCTTCTTGATGCCGAAGGCGCGCGAGACGTACCAGCGGTTGTTCTGCGAGCTCTGGGTCTTCTCGTAGATCGTCAGGTGGCCGTCGTCGCCGTAGACCACGGTGGTGGCGTACATCTCCATCGGGTTGTGGTGCTCGACGCCGTGGTAGAACTGCGACTCGATCTTCACCTCGGCGGCGTCGAAGGCCTGGTCGGCGTCCCCGGTGGAGCTGGGCGGCGTGAAGCCGGCCTTCAGGGCGTGCGGCTTGTAGGCCTGGTCGAGCGAGGCCAGCAAGTTGGTCTCGTGCGCTTCTTCCTCGTAGCCGACTTCCACCAGCTGGGCCGCGTGGCGCGCCGCCTCGAAGGTCTCGGCCACCACCAGCGCGACCGGCTGGCCGCTGTAGAAGATGCGGTCGCTGAACAGGGGCCGGAACGGCGAGCCGCCCGGCGCCGTCATGTCCTTGTAGGCCAGGTCCCATGAGCGGACCTTGGGCCGGTTGAGGTGGGTGAGCACCTCCACCACGCCGGGCGTGGCCAGGGCGGCGCGGGTATCGATGGACTTGATGCGGCCGCGGGCGACGGTGCCGCTCACCACCACGCCGTAGCGCAGTCCCCCGGCCTCGTGCTCGGCCGCGTATTTCGCTTCGCCGGTCACCTTGGCGCGGCCGTCGATGCGCGACACCGGCATGCCGCTGCGTACCCGGCCGGTGCCGTCGGGCGCGGTCGGGGTGCGCAGTTCTGGAATCAGGTCGGTCATTGTTGCTCTCCTCGGTGTTCACCCTTCGCGTACTCGGTGCCGCGCGTGGCGGTGGTCAAGGCCTGCTCGATGGCGTTGCGCGCCAGCGTGAGCTTGTAGTCGTTCTGGCCGTGGCCCTTGGCGCCGCGCAGGACGATGTCGGCGGCGGCGCCGAAGGCGTCCGGGCCGGGCGCCTTGCCCTCGAGGGAAGCTTCGGCTTCCTCGACCCGCCACGGCTTGTGGGCCACGCCGCCGAGCGCGATGCGGGCGGCGCGGATCTTGCCGCCGTCGAGGTCGAGCGCGGCGGCCACCGACCCCAGCGCGAACGCGTACGAGAGGCGTTCGCGCACCTTCAGGTAGGTGGAATGGGCGGCGAAGCGTCCGGCGTCGGGCAGCGCGATATGCGTGACCAGCTCTCCGGCTTCCAGGGTGTTGTCGAGCTCGGGACGCTCGCCCGGCAGGCGGTGGAAGTCCGCGAACGGGATCGCGCGCGCGCCGCCCTGCGAGCGCACGTGGACCACGGCGTCGAGCGCGCGCAGGGCCACGCACATGTCGGAGGGGTGGGTGGCGATGCAGTGCTCGCTGGTGCCGAGGATCGCATGGAGGCGGTTCAGGCCGTCCTTGGCGGGGCAGCCGCTGCCCGGTTCGCGCTTGTTGCAGGGCGTGCCGACGTCGTAGAAGTAGTAGCAGCGGGTGCGCTGCAGCAGGTTACCGCCGTTGGTGGCCATGTTGCGCAGCTGCGGCGAGGCGCCGGCCAGGATGGCGGCGCTCAGCAGCGGGTAGCGTTCGCGTACCAGGGGGTGGTAGGCGGTATCGGCGTTGCGCGCCAGGGCGCCCAGGCGCAGGCCGCCGCCGGCATCTTCTTCGATCCGGTCGAATCCGAGGCCATTGATGTCCACCAGCTCGCCGGGGTGCGTCACGCCTTCCTTCATCAGGTCGAGCAGGTTGGTCCCGCCCGCGATCGGACGCACGCCCGGCATCGCCAGGCGGGCCAGCGCGGCGTCCACGTCGCTGGCCTGGGTAAAGGTGAACGGGTTCATGCGAGCACCGGACCGGTTGTGAAAGGCGTTTCGCCTTCGCCGGGCTTGCCCTCGATGCCCATCACCTGCATCACCGCCTGGGTGATCTGCGGATAGGCGCCGCAGCGGCACAGGTTGCCGCTCATGAGTTCGCGCACGTCGTCGACGCTCTTCGCCTGGCCTTCGGCGATCAGCCCGGCCGCGGAGCACAGCTGGCCGGGTGTGCAGTAGCCGCACTGGAAGGCATCGCAGTCGATGAAGGCCTGCTGCAGCGGATGCAGTTCCTCGCCCTTGGCCAGGCCCTCGACCGTGGTGACCTCATGGCCGTTGTGCATCACCGCCAGGGTGAGGCAGGAATTGATGCGCTTCCCGTCCAGCAACACTGTACAGGCGCCGCACTGGCCGTGGTCGCAGCCTTTCTTGGTGCCGGTGAGGGCCGCGCGTTCGCGCAGCAGGTCGAGCAGCGTCACCCAGGCGCCGACCGCGAACTCGCGGTCTTGCCCGTTGATGCGCAGCCGGATCGGGTATTCCTGGTAGTGGTCCATGGCCGTCCCTTCGTAGAATCCTTGAGCGAAACCAACACCATAACCGCCGGCCCGATCCCGTTCGGTTAGTTCACACACGTACAAGCGTACATGACCACCTCAATCGATGGCCATCGTTCTGGCCTGCGGGTCGACCATGCGAACCATCCGGACCACGGCATCGGTGCTGACCGTGTCGATTTGCCCGGCCATGCGGCGCTCATAAGGGTGGTCGTCGAAGGCCACGTTGGCGCGGAACATGCGGGCGCCCAGGCGCACCGCCGCCGGCACCACGACCGTGGGCGGCTGGAAGCCGATCGAACGCAGCCATTTCTGGGCCTCGAGCCGGGTCTCGACCTGTCCGGGCGGGGCAGCGGCCGCCGCCAGCGTCTCGAGTACCCACTGGTTCGAGTTCTGGTACTTGGTCGAGTACACATATGACAGCATGTTGTACTTCGGCTCGTGCAGGCGGACCGGCGTGCGGGTGCCGGCCAGCTTCGCCAGTCTGGCCCCCAGCTCGGGGCCGGGAATTACCAGCTGGGCTTCGTGGCGGTACAAGTCGGTGAGGAAGAAGTTCCCCATGCCCTCGTCGTACAGGCCGGAAACGGCGCTGCCGCAGTCGTTGAGCTCGTGCACGACGGTCCAGCGTCCCTTCGGATGGTCGCGCACCGCGATGCCCATGTGCGAGTAGCGCAGGCGGTAGCGGCTCAGGTCCTGGCCCGCGCGAGAAACGAGCGCGACCTGGGCGCCGCTGGCTTCCAGGGCCTGCACCGTGCGCTGGGCCAGGTCCATCGACAGCACGACTTCGTGGGCGGCGAGCGGGCGCTCCTCGCAGGGCTGGCCGGCCCTGGCGGGGACGGCGACGGCCAGGGCCAGCAGGGCTGCGCCGAACAGAAGGCGGTCCATCAGCCTGCCCTCGAATGGTGCAGCAAGGCCTTGCCTGCTTCGTTCGGGAGGAAGGCAATCGCCTTGCCCGACATCACCAGGACGTAGCCGGTCGACGCCGTCACCACTTCCAGCGCGGTGCCGGCGGCGAGCGAGACGCCGGCGGCCGCCCTGCCGGACAGGCGCACCGTGGCGCGGCTGGCGTCGGCGGCGCCCTCGAGCACGACTTCGATGCCGTCGCCGACCGTCCTGACGCTGGCCACCACGACGCTGCCGGTGGCGGCCAGGGTCAGGAGGGAGCCGCCGACGACGACGCCGGACAGGTTGGCGCTTGCATTCGACAGTTCCGACTGGCCCGCATGGCCGGCCGCATGGGTGGCGCTGCAGGCGAGGCCGAGCAGGGCGGCGAAGAGGAGGCGTTTCATGTTGATCTCCGTGATGAATGTGGGGGCATCATCGGTAGCAGGCGGGCTTCGTGCAAGGACGCCGCGCGAAGTAGCATTGGCTTGCCTTTTCGGTATCGGACTGCGATACCGCAGCCTGCCGGCGCGGAATCTGAACGTTGTGCGTCCGTAGCCTGTCCAATCCCCATCGGGGTTCGGGAGACGCGGCGATGGCTGGCGGTAGCGGGGAGGCGGGGCGGGGCGCCCGTATCGGCGCCGAGCTGTGGCAGGTGCTGGGCCGGCACCGCTGGCGCATCGTCGCGGCGGTCGTGCTGCTGCTGTTGGCCAAGCTCGCCACGGTGGCGGTGCCGCTGCTGCTCAAGCGGATCATCGATGCTTTTTCCCAGGCCAGCCTGCCGGCCACGCTGCCGCTCTACCTGCTGGTCGGCTACGCGCTGCTGCGCTTCTCGTCCACCCTGTTCAACGAGTGGCGCGATCTGCTGTTCGTGCGGGTCACGCTCGAGGCCGTCGCGGCCTATGCGCAGAAGACCTTCTCGCACCTGCACGCGCTGGGACCGCGTTTCCACGCCCGGCGCAAGCTCGGCAGCCTGCTGCCCGACATCGATCGCGGCACCAGCGGCATCGCCTTCCTGCTCGGGGTCGGCCTGTTCACGATCGTGCCGACCCTGGTCGAGATCGGGCTGGTGCTGGCGATCATGCTGAGCCGCTATGCGGCGGGCTTCGCCGGCATCATCCTGGTGACTTTCCTGGTCTACGCCGGCTTCACGCTGGTGTTCACGGCGCGCCGCGTGGTCTACCAGCGGCGCGTCAACAAGCTCGACTCCACTGCCAAGGGGCGGCTGGCGGACAGCCTGATCAACTACGATACGGTCAAGTACTTCAGCGGCGAGGCGCGCGAGGCCCGGCGCTTCGCCGCCATCATGGGCGACTGGCAGGAGGCCGGCCGCGCCAACCAGCGCGCCCTGTTCACCCTGCACGTGGGGCAGAGCGCCGTCATCGCACTGGGCGTGGCCGCGATCATGGTGCTGGCCGGCCAGGCCGTGCTGGCGCGCAGCATGAGCGTGGGCGACCTGGTCCTGATCAATGCCTACGCGCTGCAGGTCTGCCTGCCGCTGAATGCGCTCGGCTTCGTCTACCGCGAAGCGCGCGACGCCTGGGTGAACGCGGAGCGCCTGTTCGAGCTGCTGCGCGAGCGTCCCGAGATCCTCGATCCGCCCGGGGCGCCGCCCTTGCGGCCGAGCCGGGGCGAGGTCGTGTTCGAGCACGTCAGCTTCCACTACGAGCCGGCGCGTCCGGTGCTGGCCGACGTCAGCCTGCGCATCGCGCCGGGAACCACGCTGGCCGTGGTCGGGCGCAGCGGATCGGGCAAGTCGACGCTGGCGCGCCTGCTGCTGCGCTACTATGATCCGGCCAATGGCCGCATCCTGGTGGATGGCCAGGACATCCGCCAGTGCGCCGCCGCCAGCGTGCGCATGGCGATCGGCGTGGTGCCGCAGGAGACGGCGCTGTTCAACGACACGATCGGCAACAATATCGCCTATGGGCGCAGCGGCAGCACGCGCGAGGACGTGGCGGCGGCCTGCCGCGCCGCCCACCTGCACGAGGTGATCGACTCGCTGCCGGACAAGTACGACACGCCCGTGGGCGAGCGCGGCGTCAACCTGTCGGGCGGCGAGAAGCAGCGCATCGCGATCGCACGCGCGGTGCTCAAGAATCCGCCGATCCTGATTTTCGACGAAGCCACCTCGGCGCTCGATGCCGACTCGGAACATGCGATCACGCGCGAACTGGACCGGCTGTCGCAGGACCGCACCACACTGGTGATCGCGCACCGCCTGTCGACCATCGTCAATGCGCACACCATCGTGGTGATGGACCGTGGGAGGATCATCGAGCAGGGGACGCATGCGGAGCTGCTGCGCAGGAAGGGGGCCTACGCCCGCCTGTGGCTGTTGCAACAGCGCATGGACAAGGATGCCGGACGTTGAGGCTTGAAGTATCGGTTATCGTAGGTTGGGCGGGAGAGCCGCCCACCCTACGAAAAACGCCGTGCAGCGTTTCCGTTACGGCCCGCGGAACACGATGGTCTTGTTCCCGTGCAGGAATACCCTGCGCTCGATGTGGAACTTCACCGCCGCGGCCAGCGCCATGCATTCGTTGTCGCGCCCCACCCGCACCAGCTGCTCGGGGCGGAAGTTGTGGTCGACGCGGGTGACCATCTGCTCGATGATCGGGCCTTCGTCCAGGTCCGGCGTCACGTAGTGGGCGGTGGCGCCGATCAGCTTGACGCCGCGGTCGAAGGCCTGGTGGTAGGGCTTGGCGCCCTTGAAGCCGGGCAGGAAGGAGTGGTGGATGTTGATGCAGCGGCCCGCCAGGCGGCGCGCCAGCTCGTCCGACAGGATCTGCATGTAGCGCGCCAGAATCACCAGCTCGGCGCGGGTCTCCTCGACCACTTCGAGCAGCCGGGCTTCCTGCTGGGCCTTGTTGTCCTTGGTCACCGGCAGGAAGATGAAGCGGATGCCTTCGCGCTCGACCATCGGGCGCAGGTCGAGGTGGTTCGACACCACCGCCGTGATCGACATGTTCAGTTCGCCGTTGCGGCGGCGGTAGAGCAGGTCGTCGAGGCAGTGGTCGTCCTTCGATACCATGATCACCGTCTTGACAGCGTCCGCCGGGTCGTGGATCTTCCATTGCATGTCGAGACGGGCGCCGCAGCCTTCGCCGAACTGCTCGCGGATGTTCTCGATGCTGGGGGAGCCGGCCTGCAACCGGAACACGGCGCGCATGTAGAAGCGTTCGGTGGAATCGTCGTCGAACTGTTCCAGCGCGCAGATGTAGCAGTCGCGTTCGGCCAGGAAGGTGGCGACGGCGGCCACGATGCCGATGCCGGCGCGGCAGCTGGCATTGAGGATGTATTCGGTCGGCGCGTGCGGCGCCCTGGCGCCTTCGTTTGGAGTCGAGTTCGGGGTCATGCGATCGTCCTTGCGTGCGATGAAGCGGTCGTGAGTTGTGGCGCCTGCGCTGTTGCCGGCGGCGTGGAGGGCAGTGCGATGGGTGGCCGCATGCCGGTGGCGCCGCCGTGCAAGCCTCGTGGACGATGCAGACGTTGTTATTCTAACAGCATGGCGGATGCAGCCTGCGCCGTCAAGGAGCGCACGACTGATGCGCGCGGCGCAAACGCGACGAAGCGCAGGCGCCCGTGGCTCAGGATGGCTGGGCAGGCGCCAGCGCCCGCGCCACCGCGTCGACCAGGTCATGTGGCGGCAATGGCTTGTTCAGCACCTGCACATCCGGCGCGGCCACGCCGACTTCGGCGCCGAAGGCGGTCACGACGAGGGCCGGCAGCTCGGGATGCAGTTCGCGCAGGCGGGCGATCAGGTCGGCGCCGGTCATGCCGGGCATGCGGAAATCCGTGACCAGCATGTCGATGCCGCCGGCGCTGCCGATGGCCAGCGCTTCGTTCGGATCGACCACCGCCGTCACCCGGTAGCCGGCCCGCTCCAGGTCGCGCTGAAACACGTAGACGATGGCCTCTTCGTCGTCGACCAGCAGGATGTGCATGGTGTCAGCCCTCGTGGGTGAAGCCGGATGCCGGAGTCACGCGCAGGTCGACCTTCAGGGCCTGGCGGATGCGCTCGGCCAGTTCGTTCAGCCGGTAGGGCTTGGTCAGGATCGGGAACGATGCGGCCTCGCCCTTGACGGCCGGCAGCGCGTCGATGTAGCCGGTGGCCAGCAGCACCGGCACCTCGGGCTGGCGCTCGCGCACCAGTTCGGCCAGGCGCAGGCCGTTCATCCCGCCCGGCATGATGATGTCGGTGAACAGCAGGTCGATGCTGCCGTAGCGTTCGATCATCTCGAGGGCCGCCTCGCCGCTCGGGGCGCCCAGCACCCGGTAGCCGCCGGCGCGCAGGTGGGTCTCGGCCAGTTCGCGCACCTCTTCGCTGTCGTCCACCACCAGCACGGTGCGCTTGCCCAGGATCGCCTCGGGCGTCCACCTGGTGCCGTTGCCGGAACGCTCGCCCATGATCTCCATGGCCGACTTGGACGCCTGCGGGAACACCATGCGGATGGTCGTGCCTTGCTGCGGCGCGCTTTCGATCTCGAGGCGGCCGTGCGATTGCTGCACGAAACCGTGCACCATCGCCAGTCCCAGGCCGGTGCCCGGGCCCTTGGTGGTGAAGAAGGGCTCGGTGGCGCGCGCCGCGACCTCCGGCGACATGCCTTCGCCCCGGTCGATCACGCAGATCACCACGTAGCGGCCAGGCGCCAGGTGCAGGCGCTCCAGTTTCTCCGGGTCGTCCATGGTCGAGGTGGCGACCGTGACCTTGCCGCCCTCCGTCATGGCGTCGCGCGCGTTGATCAGGACGTTCAGCAGCGCCATCTCCATGTGGGTCGGATCGAGCGTGCACGAGGGCAGGCCGGGCTTCAGGTCGAGGTGCAGGTCGACCTTGTCGCCCAGCGTACGCACCAGCATCTCGCTGAATTCCACCACCAGCGAATTCAGGTTCAGGCGCTTCGGCTCGAGGCGCTGCTTGCGCGCGAAGGTCAGGAGCTGCTGGGTGAGCTTGCCGGCCTTTTCGCTGGCCAGGCGGGCGCGGTCGATGGCCTGGCCGACGGTGATTCGGTCGTCGAGATCGGAGGCGGCGAGCTCCAGGTTGCCGGCGACGACCTGCAGCAGGTTGTTGAAATCGTGCGCCAGGCCGGCGGTCAGCTGGCCGATCGCTTCCATCTTCTGGGCCTGCAGGTAGGACTGCTCGGAGACGCGCCGGCGCGTGATGTCCATCTGCGAGGCGAAGTAGTACAGCAGTTTGCCGCCTTCGTCGAACACCGAGCCGATGAACAGGCCGTTCCAGAACGGCCGGCCGTCGGCCTTGTAATTGAGGACGTCGACCGCCACGGCGCGCTGTTCGCGCAAGGCATTGCGGATCTCTTCGACGGTATGCGGGTCGGTCTGCTCGCCCTGCAGGAAGCGGCAGTTGCGGCCGAGGACCTGCTCCTCCTCGTAGCCGGTCAGGTCGAGGAAGGCGCGGTTCACGAATGCGATCGGGTTGTCCGGCTGGTTCGGGTCGGTCACCACCATCGGCATGCGGGTCATCTCGATGGCGGCGAAGAAGATGTTGCCGCGCTCTTCGAAGCCGGGGCGCGAGATCTGGCTGGCCTGCCAGTGGCGCACGCCCGGGTCGCCGAGCGGATTGTAGGCGCTTCCTTCCAGTTGGCCCACGCTGGGCACGCCTTCGCTCTGGCCATGGCTGGACGCGTCGTCGTGCGGAAGGCGATCCCGTTCTTCCTTGCTGCTGCCAGTTGCCATGCATCCCCCTGTTCAAAGAGAAGAACGACGCGCAGGCCGGACTCCACCTGTGAATTATATAACAGAGGCAATTTTACAAGTCTTAAAATGACGAATTCGCGGGTTCTCAATCACGGAACAGGTGGGTGAAAGTCCGGCTCACCGCCAGTTTCTCGCTGCAGCCGCGCAGCAGCACCTGCATGCGTTCTGCGTCCAGCCGTTCGACCGCCGCGATGGCGCCGACATTGACCAGGGTGGCGCGGTGGATCTGCCAGAAGCGGTCGCGGTCCAGCCCTCCCAGCAGGTCCTTCAGCGGAATCCGCACCAGCGCTTCGGAACCGGAGAGCACCACCCGCGTGTACTTGCTGTCGGACTGGAAGAACAGCACCTCGTCGACGTCGATCAGGCGGATCTGCTTGCCGACGGTGGCCTTGATCCACTTCATCTTCTCGGTGCGCGCGCCGGGCAAAGCGGTCTTCAGGTGGCGCAGCAGCTCGCCCAGGTCGGCCGGCTGCGTGCTGAGTTTCGACCGGATGCGCGCCAACGCGCGCTCCATCCGGTCAAGCTGCACCGGCTTGAGTAGGTAGTCGACCGCGCCGGCGTCAAAGGCCTCGACGGCGTACTGGTCGTAGGCCGTGACGAACACCACGTGGGCGCTGTCGCCGATGCGCTCGGCCACTTCCAGACCGGACAGGCCGGGCATGCGGATGTCCAGGAACACGACCTCGGGTTCGTGCTCGAGGTATCCATCCCAGGCGTCGTTGCCGTTCTCGGCCTGCAGCACCACCTCGGCCTCGGGCCAGCAGGTGGCCAGCATGCCCGCCAGGCGTTCGCGCATCAGCGGTTCGTCTTCGGCGATCAGGACGCGCGTCATGCCGCCTCCTTCTTCGCCGGCACATGCAGCTCCGCGCTCAGGCCCGGCTCGGCTTCGCGCAGTACCAGGCGCGCCGCGTCGCCGTAGGCCAGCTGCAGGCGGCGCCGCACGTTGTCGAGGCCCGCGCCATTGCCGGGTGTGTCGCTCATGCCGACGCCGCTGTCCCGCACCCAGATGCGGATGCCGGTATCCTGCGCCGCGGCGCCGACCTGGATCTCGCCGCCGCGCAGCGAGGGCTCGATGCCGTGCTTGATCGCGTTCTCGACCAGGGTCAGGACGATCATGCTCGGCACCTCGCTTGAAGCCAGCGCATCGGGAAGCGACATCTCGAAGCGCAGGCGCGCACCCATGCGGGCCTGCATCACGCGCAGGTAGGATTCGATGGTGGCGAACTCGCACTTCAGGCTGACCTGCTCGCAGCGCATGTCGCTGAAGCTGGCGCGCAGGAAGGCGATCAGGTCGGCCGTGAGCGCGGCGGCGCGCGGGGCGCCATCCGCCGCCAGCTGCTGCACCGCCCCGAGCGTGTTGAACAGGAAGTGCGGTTCGATCTGGGCGCGCAGCATGCGCAGCTGCGACTCGCTCAGCTCGCGCGCCAGCCGCTCGCGCTCGGCATCGCGCTGCAGCTGCTCCATCAGCGCGGCATTCTGGCGGCGGCGGTAGAGCGCCAGGACGATCAAGGGGACGGCGGCCAGGGCGCCGATCAGGGCCACGAAGGGAATCATGCGCATGAGCTTGGGCATCTGCTCTACCAGCGGGCGCCCGTCGCCGAGCGCGATGCCGACGAAGGCGCCCAGTACGCCGAGGAGCATCCCGACGACGAACCTGCGGGTATTCTTGAACGACTGGGTGGCGTTGAACCAGACGCCGACCCCGCCCATCAGCAAGCCGAATCCTAACAGGTTGGCGACGACGACCGGCGCAATCCAGCTGCCCTTGTCGAGCGCCAATTCCATCAGGAGGCCGATGCAGGTGAAGGCGAGGGCGAACTTGGCGATCGCCAGCCAGAAGCGCCGTCCGCGGTAGGTCAGCGAGAAGTCACGCAATTGCTGGCGCTCGAGCGGCGACATCGTCGCCAGGCTGTCCGCCATCTTGCGCCGGTAGCCGGGCGCCACCTGCGCAGCCAGCTCCGGCCTCTCCAGGATGGCCAGGTGTTCACGTTCGAGCTCCTCGTACCAGTCGATGATCTTGCGCCACATGTCGTTCTCCTTGCTGTTCAATATAAGGCAATGTGGCAAGTCTAGGAAAGCCGATCCCGGCGTGAAAGTGCGGCGCGACGAACGACGATGGCGGTGCGACGAACGACGAGGAAGCCGGCAGCGTGCTACCATCCCGCGTTTTTATCTCGCCAGAATCATGCAGTACGCATATCACCATGGGATCCGCGCCATGCGCCCGGCCGACCTCGATGTCCTCCTCGCCGTGCAGGCGGCCTGCTACCCGCCGTCGATGCAGGAAGCGGGCGAGGTGGTGCTGGCGCGCATGGGCGCGGCCAGGGAAAGCTGCATCGTCGCGGAGGATGGGGAAGGGATCTGCGCCTACCTGTTCGCCTACCCGAGCAGGCTGGGCAAGGTCACGCCGCTCGGCGCGCCCTTCGAACCCGCCGTGGAAGCCGACACGCTCTACCTGCACGACCTGGCGGTGGCACCGCGTGCGCATGGCCGCGGGCTGGCGCGCAGGCTGGTGGAGCACCTGCTGGCGCAGGCGCGCGAGCGCGGTTTCACGTCCTCGGCGCTGGTGTCGGTGCAGGATACCGCCGGCTTCTGGGGAGCGCTCGGCTACCAGGCCGAGGCTACGTACTGCGATACGGCGCGCGCCGCCCTGGCCAGCTATCCGGGCGTGGCGCGCTACATGGTACGCGTGCTTACTGGACCCGGCGCACTTTCGCGGAACTGTTAGTTCCGTCGACCCTCAGGAACAGGGTACCGAACATGTTCCGTTCGATCGTGACCTTCGGGTTGCGCATCGGCGCCAGCACGGATTCGCTGCCGTCGATGATGCGCCATACCTGGCCATTGGCGAGGCGGATCTGCGAGGACGGTCCCCAGCCCTGGAAGTCGCCGGCAATGGTCGAGGTGATCGATTGTGGTTCCGCTTCGCGCTGCTTCTTCGCTTCGATGCCGAAGTTCTCCTCCTTGCTGCGCGCCGGCGCGGCCGCGGCGGTCGCCACCTGCGGGCGGGCGCCGACCTGGATGGCGTCGTAGCAGGCCAGGCGGGCGCCGGCGTCGGTCAGGGTGCGGCATTTCAAGATGCCGGCATCGTCGGCCAACGCGGCATGCGAGCTCAAGGCCAGGGACAGGAACAGGGGCAGTGCTTTCATCGTCATCCTTCGGTGTGGTTACGCAAGCGTGGGATTATATCGGCAAGCCCGCCGCTCACGCCTTTGCCGCAACCGACGATCCGCCGGCCGGCTCGGCCGCACACTGGCGGATGAAGGCCGCGCAATCTTCGACCGCCAGCGGCCGCGAGTAATAGTATCCCTGGATCTGGTCGCAATCGGCCTTGCGCAGGGCCGCCACCTGGTCCGCCGTCTCGACGCCTTCGGCGATCACGGCCAGCTGCAGGCGGTGCGCCATGGCGACGATCGCCTGCACGATGGCGGACGACTCGGCGCTGTGCGCCATGTCCTGCACAAAGGATTTGTCGATCTTGAGCTTGTCGAGCGGCAGGCGGCGCAGGTAGCCGAAACTCGAATAGCCGGTGCCGAAATCGTCGATGCTCAGCATGACGCCGAGATCGCCCAGCCCCCGCATCACGACCACGCTGCGTTCCGGGTCGGCCATCGATACGCTTTCGGTCAGCTCCAGTTCCAGCAGTCCGGGCGCGAGGCCCGACTGCTCCAGCAGTTCGCCCACCGTGGCGATCACGTCGCTTTGCAGGAACTGGCGCGCCGACAGGTTGACCGCCACCGGCGCCAGCGGCAAGCCTTGCGCGCGCCAGGCGGCCAGCTGCCCCACCGCGCTGCGCAGCACCCACTCTCCGATCGGGACGATCATGCCGCTCTCCTCGGCGATCGGGATGAACTCGTCGGGCGGAATGACGCCATATTCCGGGTGGCGCCAACGCACCAGGGCTTCGAAGCCGGCCAGCCCGCCGCTGCGCAGGTCGACCTTGGGCTGATACTGCAGGAACAGCTCGTCCTGGGCGATGGCGCGCCGCAAGTGGCTCTCCAGGGTGAGGCGGCGGCCGTGCTCGGTGCGCAGCTCCGGGGTGAAGCGCACGATTGCCCCGCGGCCCTGTGCCTTGGCATGGCGCATCGCAGTGACGGCGTTGTTGAGCAGGGCGTCGGCGTCGTCGCCATCCTGCGGCAGCAGGGTGGTGCCGATGCTGCAGGTGAGGGCGATTTCACCGTCCGGCGTCGGGATGGCGCGGTTGGCCGCCGCCATGATGCGGTCGAACGCGCGTTCCGGTTCCGGGTGCTCGCCGCGCGCATGCAGCAGGAGCAGGAATTCGTCGCTGCCGGCGCGCGCCAGCATGTCGCCTTCGCGCAGCAGGGCCTGCAGGCTGGTGGCGAGTCCCACCAGGATTTCGTCGCCGGCGCGGTGGCCGAGGGTCTCGTTGAAGCGCTTGAAGCGATCGACGTTGATGCAGGCGACCAGGGCCGGCGTGCCGTCGGCGCGCCAGCCGGCGATGCTGCCCTGAATGGCGCGCAGCATCGCCTGGCGGTTCGGCAGCCCGGTGAGCAGGTCGTGCGCGACCAGCCAGGCCAGTTCGCCCGAGGCCGGGGAGCCGCCCGGGGCCGGCGCGCAGTCCTGCAGGCGCTCGCTCAGGGATTGCGCCGCCATCGCCAGCTGGCGGTGGTAGACCAGCTGCTCGACCATGCGGGCCAGGTCGCGCAGGGCGTCGAGCTCGCCGGGACCGAGCTGGCGCGGCCTGCTGTCGATCACGCACAGGGTGCCGATCTTCTTGCGGTCCACCGAATATAGCTGCACGCCGGCGTAGAAGCGCAGGTGCATGTCGCCGGTAACCAGCGGATTGTCGACGAAGCGCGCGTCCTGGGCCGCGTCCGGCACCACCAGCGGTTCGTCGCTGAGGATGGCGTGGCCGCAGAAGGAGATCTCGCGCGGGGTTTCGCAGGCATCCAGGCCGGTGCGCGACTTGAACCACTGGCGGTCCTTGTCGATCAGGGACACCAGGGCGATCGGCACGCCCAGCAGGCGCGCGGCGGTGCGGGTGATGCGGTCGAAGGTCTCTTCGGGCGCGCTGCCGAGCAGCCTGGTGGCGTGCAGGGCGGCCAGGCGTTGGGCTTCATCCAGCGGAATACGGGGTCGTTCCATTTGTCTCTGCTTTGCCGAACCGATGGGCTCCTTGAATGTATTACGCCAGAACCAAAGCCAGTTTGCAATCTCGCTGCGGGGAAATGAGCGCGCGATGGATGCTCAGCCGAGGCCGGCCAACAGTGCCGCCGTATCCTGTGCGCCCATCCGCTGCGCCGCCGTCAGCGCGCTGAGGCCGTCGGCGTCCAGCGCATGCGGATCGGCGCCGCGCGCCAGCAGCAGGCGGGCAATCTCGGTGCGGTTGAACATGGCGGCGAACATCAGGGCGTTCTTGCCGTTCGGGCCGGCGCTGGCAACGCTCGCGCCATGGTCCAGCAGCAGGCTAGCCACCGCCAGGTCGCCCTTGAAAGCGGCGCCGGCGAGCGGTGTCTGGCCGGCGTCGTTCGTCAAGTCCGGGTCGGCGCCGTGCTCGAGCAGGACGCGCGCCGTGTCGACGTGGCCATGGTAGCAGGCCAGCATCAAGAGGCTGTCGCCGCGTTCGTTGCGCAGGTTCGGCGGCAGGCCCTGCGCCAGCAGCGTGGCCAGCGCCTCGGTTTCGCCGGCGCGCGCGTGCTGGAAGACGGACCGCACGAAGGCGAGCGTGGCTTCGTCCAGCGTGTTCGGGTCGGGGCGGGCAGTCTGCATGGTCGGCTCCAGGGCTTGTTCTCCTGCGATTAGACCATATGGGGAGAACTCGGGGAGCACGCTCGCCGGGGAGGTTCGAAAATTTCGATGATTCGGCCGTAAATTACTCGTTTTTCAATCCCGATCCGGGCGCGCATAATGGCTCCATCGCATCGAACGGCAGCGTCGCAACGGCTCACAGGAAGCAGATCGCCGATGATCAAGGCCTTCGATGGTCACCCAACACAAGGAGAACACCATGTTGAACGTACGTAAAAGCAATGAACGCGGCGCCGCCAGCTTCGGCTGGCTCAAATCGCAGCACAGCTTCTCGTTTGGCCACTACTATGACCTGAAGCACATGGGTTTCGGCCCACTGCGTGTCATTAATGAGGACCACGTGTCCCCGGGCCGCGGTTTCGATTCGCACGGCCACCGCAACATGGAAATCATCTCCTATGTGCTGGAAGGCGCGCTGGAGCACAAGGACAGCATGGGCAACGGTTCGGTGCTGCGCTACGGCGACGTGCAGCGCATGAGCGCGGGCAGCGGCGTGGTCCACAGCGAGTACAACCACTCGAAGGATGAGGGCGTGCATTTCCTGCAGATCTGGATCGAGCCGAACACCACCGACGAGCCTCCGGGCTACGAGGAAAAGCATTTCGACGCCGCCTCGAAGCAGGGTCGCCTGCGCCTGATCGCCTCGAACGACGGCCGTGATGGTTCGGTATCGATGCGCCAGGATGCCTCGATCTACGCCACGATCATGAATGGCGGCGATGCGCTGAGCCACGCGCTGGCTGCCGGACGCCAGGCCTACGTCCACGTGATCCGCGGCCGCGCCACGGTCAACGGCGTGCAGCTGCAGGGCGGCGATGCGCTCAAGATTACCGACGAGGATGCCGTGCGGCTCGAGCAGGCCGAGGCGGCCGAGATCCTGGTGTTCGATCTGCCCAACTGAGCAACAAGGCGCGGGACCGCCCGCGCCATTCACGAAACGGGGGAATGCGATGGAAGTGACTGCACAAAAAGGCGAGGCCAAGCTGCAGCAGGTGATCACGATCGGCAGGCACCAGTTGCTGAGCGACGCGCCGGAAGCCTTCGGCGGCGAGGACAGCGGCGCCGAACCGCACGACCTGCTGGCCGCGGCGCTGGCGGCCTGCACCACGCTGACGGTGACGATGTATGCCCGCCGCAAGGGGCTGGCGCTGGAGGACGTGCGGGTGCGCATTTCCCACGGCCCGATGGACGGCGGCTACGCCTTCCAGCGCCACATCGAGTACCTGGGCGCGCTCGGGCTCGAGGAGCGCCAGCGCCTGACCGACATCGCCAACAAGTGCCCCGTGCACAAGACCCTGTCGGGCGCCATCCGCATCGAGACCCGGGCGGCCTGAATTACCCGCGCACGATTGATGCGCCATGGCAGGGCGCGGGCCTTTGGCATACCATCCGCTTGTCAGCAGTAACCCTGTATCTACTGCGGAGGCCGCCATGCCTGATTCATCCCGTCCCCTGCTGTTCAAGCGCGGGCAATGTCCCGGTTGCCGGCGCTCGTCCACCCGCACGCTGTACCGCGAACCCCTGGACAGTCCCGGCATCAGCCGCTACATGCAGGACCACTACGGGCGCCGGGTCGAGCGCGAGTTCACGGGCTACGACTACGAGCTGGCCCAGTGCGAACACTGCGGCCTGGCCTTCCAGGCCCAGGTGCCGGCGCCCGAACTGCTCGAGGAAATCTACGACCGCTGGCTGCCGGCTTCGGCTGGGCCGAGTGGGCGAAGATGGCCGGCGCCTACGGGGTCGACGTGTGCGGCGCCGAGCTGTCGCAGGTGCGGATCGAGTATGCCAAGTCGGTCGGGATCCCGGTGGTCGATGCCGGTGCGCTGCCGCGCGACGAGTTTCATTTCATTAATACGGAACAGGTCTTCGAGCACCTGCTCGAGCCCGGCGACACGCTGAAAACGCTTGTCGGCGCCCTGCGGCCGGGCGGCCTGGTGAAGCTGAGCGTACCGAACTCCGCGAAGTCGATCCGCAAGCTGCTCGGCGCCAGGGACTTCGGGGCCTTGAGCCCGGACGACATCATGGCCATCGCTCCCTTCGAGCACATCAATGCCTTCACCTACGATTCCTTGATCGCGCTGGGCCGCGAAGCCGGCCTGGTGCCGCTGCGTCCATCGCTGCGCAAGCTGTACAACGCCAGCAGCGGCTGGATGGAACCGAAGTCGGCGCTCAAGACGCTGGCGCGCCCGGTCTACCGCCACCTGTACCCGAAGAGCACCTTCGTCTATTTCGTTCGGCCGGCCTGATCCTCGGGCTGCACCTTCAGGTGCGCCTCGTGGCAGTGACGCGCGATCAGGCGCGCGAAGGGTGACTGCTCGCGCATGCGCTTGAGCCACCAGGCCAGCGCCGCGCCTTCCTCGCCGCTGCGCCAGGCCAGGTAGAAGGTCTCGTCCGGCTTGGGCTCGACCACCTGCTAGCAAAAACGTGCACAAAAGTGTGCAGCGTTCTCTTCCTGCCCCGAACC
>JAEAMF010000126.1_pt1 | contig 141597 bp, 120 predicted proteins | sample 8958721 | NCBI WGS metagenome assembly JAEAMF01 (sample SAMN16933255, study PRJNA681124) | bioreactor sludge metagenome | isolation source: anaerobic bioreactor treating anionic surfactant - SDBS | place: India: Bengaluru | collected 2019-02-28
TCAACGCGCAGCAGCCATGCCAGAAGCTACTGACGAATAAATCAGCGTTTCCTTAGCGGCAAGGAGATCTGACGCCCACGAATATCAATAACTTAATAATCATCAGAACAATAACAAGCTAATAAATACAGGATCGGCAGCTATCCCTGTCGGCCCCACAGACTCCAGGAGAACAGCTCCACAAGAGCCCGCTTCCCCTGACCGAGGTTCCTCCCCATGTTTTTCTCCCTGAAAGCCCGCATCCAGCTCACCAGCCTGGCCATCATCGCCCTGGCGATGGCCCTGGTATCCGTGGTCAGCTATTTCACTGTCAAATCCCACTACGAGGATACGATCAAAAGCAACCTTGATGCCGTCATCAAGAGCAACGTCGACAACATCGAGCACTGGGTGAGTTCCAGCATTACCATGGTCGAGGCCGCCCGCAGCCGCATGCGCGAAGCGGACCAGCTCCCAGCGCTGCTGCAACTGGCCGAATCCGGCGGTTTCGCCATGGCCTACATGGCCAGGACCGACGGCAGCCTCATCAGCAGCGACGGCTGGCAGCCCGGCAGCGACTACGATCCGCGCCAGCGCATCTGGTACCAGGAGGCCGTCAAGGCCGGCAGGACCGTGCTGACCATGCCCTACACCGACATCAACACCGGCGCACTGGTGGTCACCATCGCGACCCCGGTGACGCAGGATGGCCAGTTGCGCGGCGTCCTCGCCGGCGACATCACCCTGGCCAGCATCATCGCTAGCGTCGCGGCGATCCGCCCGACCCCGGAGAGCTTCGCGTTCCTGAGCCGCAAGGGCGAAACACTGATCGCCCACCCTGACGCCAAGCTGTCCCTGCAGCCGGTCACCATCCTGAATCCGCTCCTGACCCCGCAACTCCTCGCTGCCGCGACCCGGGACGACCACTGGCAGCAGATGGAGCTCGGCGGTCGCAGCAGGCTGCTGCGCGTGACGCCGATCGCCGGCAGCGAATGGGAGCTGGGCGTCGCCCTTGACAGCCACGAGGCGACCAGCGGCCTGCGCGCCATCATCCAGTCCTCGCTGGCAACCCTGCTGGTCGTCACCCTGAGCGCCGCCGTCCTGCTCGGCCTGTGGCTCAAGCGCGCCTTCGTCGGCCTGATCCACGCCCGCGACGCCATGGAAAACATCGCCAGCGGCACCGGAGACCTCACCCGGCGCCTGCCCGTCAGCGGGCGCGACGAAGTGGCCCAGATCGCCGGCGCATTCAACCGCTTCGTCGGCAAGGTCGAGCAGGTGCTCATCGACATCCGCGACAGCAGCGAATCGATCCGCCTGGCCTCCGACGAGATCGCCCAGGGCAGCCAGGACCTCTCCGCGCGCACCGAATCCACCGCCGCCAACCTGCAGGAAGCCTCGGCCTCGATGGAGCAGCTCACCGGCACGGTAGGCCTCACGGCGGAATCCTCGCAGCAGGCCAGCCAGCTGTCCCAGGGAGCGACCCGGGTCGCCTCGCAGGGCAGCGAAGTCGTCGCGCAGATGGTCCAGACCATGGGCGACATCGATGCCGCCTCGCAGCAGATCGCCGAGATCGTCAGCGTCGTCGACGGCATCGCCCTGCAGACCAACCTGCTGGCGCTCAATGCCTCGGTCGAAGCCGCCCGCGCTGGCGAGCAGGGCCGCGGCTTCGCCGTAGTCGCCAGCGAGGTGCGCCAGCTGGCCAGTCGCAGCGCCGCCGCCGCACAGCAGATCCGCCAGCTGATCGACGCCTCGGCCGACAAGACGCGCAACGGCGCGGGGCTGGCGCAGAACGTCGGCGAAAGCATGGAGCGGGTCGTGGCCAGCGTAGACCAGGTCGCCGGGGTACTCGGCGAGATCAGCGCAGCCACCCGCGAGCAGAGTCAGGGCATCGCCCAGGTCAACCTCGCCGTCGCCGAGCTGGACCGCATGACCCAGCAGAACGCCCTGCTGGCCGGCGAGTCCACGGCCGCCGCCGCCCACCTGCGCGAACAGGCACGCCGCCTGAGCCTTTCCGTAGGGGCATTCAAGCTGTCCGGCGCCGCGCCCGAGCCCGCCCCGCTGCCCTCGACTCCGCACCAGCAGGAGGCGGAAGCCGTGTTCCTGTGACCTGTGCGCCTGGCGGATAGCGCCAGGCGCACAAGCCCGCGACGTGGCGCCTGAAACCGTCAGGCGCCGCGCTTCGGCCTGGCGCACCCGGCAGCGCAGCCAGCAAGCGCAGGCGAAACGGTCGTGCCACAAACCGGCGGACAGGAGCCGTCCGCAGACGCCATGAATAAACGGTGGCGCATGGCAATGCAGGACGAGAGGGACAGACGGGAAAGGTGCGTCAACCGCCACCAAGGGCGATCACGTCAAATCGGAGCGTAGGCTGGCCTGCGGAAAAGGCCGGGGAGAAAAGCTGCAGAGGGGCAGAAATGGAGGTGGCCCCACCAGCCACACCCCGGCACACGATGTCACCGCTACGGCTGCTCCCTTCCGGGCCTGACCGGGTTTACGGCTGATCGTTGCGGGGGGACCGATGGAGCCACCATAACGTACCCGCCAGTCGGCGAGCCGCGCCATTGTAGCGAGTCGCGCGCAAGTTACAACCCGGCAAGCGAAAAACTCTGCGCCACGATCTGGCGGCCGGGCGGATCGCCATTACCTGCAGCGGGTCTGACCTGCATCAATATGCAAAGTGGATCACAAAACAAGCGCATTGAATTATCATCGCACCGCAAGATTCGCCGTTCTCGCCCCCCAGGCGACCGACAACGCCTCGGCAGCCGATCCCTTGCCTGAGCAGAGCCCCCAGCGCGACCGAGAGCCCAAGGAATGCAGGACAACAAGAAAACCACCCTCCGCGGCTGGATGTGGCGTGCTTTCGTGCAGAGCGCACTGATTCCGCTGGTCCTGGTGGAGACCGTGCTGATCGCCGCCTACCTGCTGACCAACAGCTCGATTCGCGAGGCACAGATCGAGCACCTGCGCGAAACCGCGCTGAGCGATCTGAAGACCGCCGCCCAGCAGGAAGCGCACCTGGTCAGCGAGCGGCTGGCCGCCATCGCCAAGCTCACCGACGTCTACCGCCACCAGATCGACAGCGTCCTGCGCGCGCCGGGCTACCTGGTCGACGAAGCGGAACGCCAGCGCCACACCCGCACCGAGGATGGCGTGCTCTATACCCGCACCGACGACGGCCGGGCCGCCTCCTTCTACGCCAACAGCACCCCGCCCGAACGCCAGGACCTCGAACGCGTCCTGCGCCTGGCCCAGCTCGACCCGCTGATGAAGAGCCTGCACAGCGCCAATCCGCTGATCGCCTCCATCTACTTCAACACCTGGGACAGCTACAACCGGATCTACCCGTGGTTCCACACCCCGTCGCAGTATCCCCACGACATGGTGATCCCCAACTACAACTTCTACTACCTCGCCGACACGCGTCACAACCCGCAGCGCAAGGTGGTTTGGACCGACATCTACGTCGATCCCGCCGGCCAGGGCTGGATGATGTCGGCCCTCGCACCGGTCTACCGGGGCGACTTCCTCGAAGGCGTCGCCGGCCTCGACATCACCGTCGACACCATCCTGCGCGAGATCGCCGGCCTGCAGGTGGCCTGGAACGGCTATGCGCTGCTGGCCAGCGGCGAACTCAACATCATGGCCCTGCCCCCCCAGGGCGAGCGGGACCTCGCCCTCGCCGAGCTGACCAGCCACTCCTACGACGAGGCCATCCGCAAGGAGATCTTCAAGCCGGCCGACTTCAACCTCGGCAAGCGCCCGGACACCCTTGCCCTGGCCCGCGCCATCAGCCGCTCCCAGACCGGCATCGAGGCTCTCGTGCTGGACGGCAAACCCAAGCTGGCGGCCTGGGCGACCATCCCGGAAACCGGCTGGAAGCTGATCACCGTGGTCGACGAGGCCGAGGTGTTCAGCAAGACCAACACCCTCGCCGAACGCTACCAGCAGATCGGCTACCTGCTGATCGCCGGGCTGGTGCTGTTCTACCTGCTGTTCTTCGCGGTCATGTGGCTGCGCTCGCGCCAGCTGGTCGACCAGCTGCAGCAGCCGATCGACGGTGTCACCGGCATGATGGCGCAGATCGGCCAGGGCAACTGGAGCCCCGAGCGCGCCCAGTCGAGCATCGACGAACTCGACCGGATGGCCAGCGCCGCCGCCGTCATGGGCGAGCAGCTCGCCCGCAGCGAAGCCACCCGCCGGCAGGCCCAGGAGCAGCTCGCCCTGGTTCTCGACTCGACCACCGACAGCGTCTGGGAGATCGACCTGGACCAGCGGCGCATCCACATCGAGGGCCGCTTCCTGGAGCGCTTCGGGCTGGGCGAGCCGGACATGGCGCTGGACGCCTTCTACGCCCTGGTCCACCCCGACGACCTCGAGGCGGTGGTGGCCTGCCACGAACATCCCGAGCAGCACCCCAGCGACAACTACACCATCGAATTCCGCTTCGCCGACGCCTGCGGCATCTACCACTGGCTGCTCAGCCGCGGCCGGGCGATCGCCATCGATGTCGAAGGCCGGGCGCAGCGTCTGGTCGGCACCCACGTCGACATCGATGCCCTCAAGGCCACCCAGGAGGCCCTCAGCCAGGCCAGCCAGCAGGCCCAGGCCGCCAACGTGGCCAAGACCCGCTTCCTGTCGAGCATGAGCCACGAGCTGCGCACGCCGCTCAACGCCGTGCAGGGCTTCGCCCAGATGATCCAGCTCGAACTGCTCGAGCGTCCCGAGGAAACCGGCCTGCAGCAGTATGCCGGCGAAATCCTCGCCGCCAGCAGCCACCTGTGCCTGCTGGTCGACGACATCCTCGACCTGGCGCACATCGAGGCGGAACAGACCAGCGTCAGCCTGGAAACCGTCGATGCCCGGCAGATCATGAGCGAGTGCATCGAGCTGATCCGCCCGCAGACTCGCGAGCAGCACCTGCAGCTGGAAAGCCACCTGCCCGAAGGCTGCCTGCTGGTGCGTGCCGAGCCGCGGCGCCTGCGGCAGATCCTGCTCAACCTGCTGAGCAATGCAGTGAAGTACAACCGTCCCAACGGCCTCATCTCGCTCAGCTACAAGACCACCCCCACCAGCCTGCGCCTGATCGTCGAGGACACCGGCCTCGGCATCGACGCGGACAAGCAGGCGCTGCTGTTCAAGCCGTTCCAGCGCCTCGGCCACGAGAACAGCACCATCAAGGGCACCGGCATCGGCCTGGTGCTGAGCCGCGAGCTGGCCGAACTGATGCACGGCCGGCTCGGCTTCAGCAGCGAGTCCGGCATCGGCAGCACCTTCTGGATCGAGCTGCCGTTCAATCCGGCGATGCAGCGCGGCAGCGCCGGCCAGCAGCGCGCCACCCCCACGCCGCGCCTGCGCATCCTCTACGTCGAGGACAACCGCGCCAGCCAGATGCTGGTGCAGAAGGCCCTCGCCGACCTGGGCGAGGTGGAGGTGATGGAGAACGGCCTGGAGGCCCTGCACTGGATCACCGAGAACCCACCGGAACTGCTGCTGCTCGACATCGACCTCCCCGGCCTGCAGGGCGACAGCCTGCTGCGCAGCCTGCGTCGCAACGCGCGCACCAGCGAACTGCCGGTGATCGTCATCAGCGCCGGAGCCCTGCCCGAGGACTTCGCCCAGGTCAGCGACCTCGACGTCATCAGCTACCTGACCAAGCCGCTGAAGATCCACGCCCTGCGCGAGGCGGTGCTTCGCGCCTGCAGCCCGCGCTGCGCCTCCGGCAGCGATGCTTCGGCACCCGCCATCTGATCCGCGGCGCTGAGCGAGCGCCGCAGGTACGTGCCTGCGGCGCCCGCCAGCCCTCGCCGCTCCGGGCAGCAGGGGCGGACGCCCCCCTCCCCACGGTGCGATACCCGCGCTGCGGACGCTCTCCCATATGCACCTGTCGCCGCACCGACAGACAATCCGAAGTAATTTTCTACCAGAACATATAAACAGCCCGACACACATATACCAGATCAACCAACTTGCAAGTCGACAACCATAAAACCGCAAACCGGCATATACGAATATCCCGGTATTAATTTTCTACCAGCGCAATTAGCAATCCTGCACAACAACAAGAGCGACAAACAAGCGCGAACGGCCCGCACGACCAAAATGCCATGCAGGCTACAAACAAGAATTGAATGCAGGACTCCCGTCGGCGAACTTCGCCTGCACGCGGAAAAGCGTCAAAGCGAAGCGTACAGCCCCGCCGCAACCGCTCTGGAAAGCCACTTCCAGGAAACGCTAGGGACCTTGCCCACCCTCAAGCGATGCGTCCATACCCCACCCCGGCCACTCGAAAACCCTTCAACAAAACAACTTCCAGCACTTCATAAAGTAGACGCCGAGCGAACGCTCAACAAGTAATCAGGCTGCCTTTACGAGTTGCAAAGCCGCACTACACTCACGTCCATAAGCACGCTTCAAGTGATGCTTTCCACGAATTGCCATCGACATTGCAAAGACTCGTTTTCAAGAATTTGCGGTAAATCTTGGGGCGGTAGCGTGCCCGGAACAGCCTGTCAAACAGCAACTATCCGGCAGCACCCGCCAGCCGACAGGCGATCCGCCCCGGCCGCGAGGAGATTCGACATGCGCAGCATCCTGATCCCCCTTTCCCTGACGCTGGCGCTGGCCGCCACTCAGGCCATCGCGCGCCCCGCGGCACCGGACGCCCCACGGTTCGCGGCCAGCCCCCTGCTGCTGGCGGTCGACGAGTCGAGCGCCGAACAGCGGGACGCCAGGCCCGACCAGGCGGCCACCCCAGCCACGCCGGCGCAACCGGGAAGCGCGGACGAACCGGCCTCGCCGGCGAAGCCTGCCACCCCCGGCGAGGAGCGCACCCCCGGCAATGGCCGCGACCAGGCGCCTGCCAGCCGCAGCTGACGGCCGGCCCCAGCGCGGCGCGGACAGCACGAAGCGCCGCGAACAGGAAGGCCTGTCGCTCGAGCATTCGGTTGCGGCAGATGCGGGCGCCATCGGCGGCGCCCGCTGACCTCCACGACGTCACCAGAGAACGCGCCATGATCCTCCGTCACCTTCTCCTGGCCCTGAGCCTCGGCCTGCTCCTGCCCCACGGCGGCGCCGTGCGGGCGGAAGGCTACTCCACCTACAAGCTGGCCTCGGGCGACATCATCGCCATCAGCGTGTTCGGCGAGCCGGATCTCAGCTTCCCGGAGGTCCGCCTCAACGACGCTGGCATCTTCTCCTACCCCTTCCTCGGCGACATCCAGGCCAGGGGCAAGACCGCCGCCGAGATCGAGCGGATGCTCGCCGAGCGCCTCAAGGGCGGCTACCTGGTCGACCCGCGGGTGTCGGTCAGCATCCTCAGGTACCGCGAGTTCTTCATCAGCGGCGAAGTGAAGACCCCCGGCGGCTACACCTTCCAGCCCGGCCTGACCCTGCGCCGCGCCGTGGCGCTGGCCGGCGGCCTGACCGAGCGCGCCTCGACCAGCCGCATCACCATCATCCGCGACCAGGATCCCCAGCGCCGTCCCGAGCGCGCCAGCCTCGACACCCCGGTGATGCCGGGCGACACCATCACCATCGACCAGGGTTTCTTCTGACCCACTGAGCAGGGGGCCTTCTGCCATGGACACCACCGCCCGACACCAGGCGCGTACCTGGATCGCCAGCCGCCTGACGAGCGACGCTCCCGACATGCTGCAGATGTGGCAAACCATCTGGCGGCGCAAGTGGGGAATTCTCGCCCTGATCCTGATCGTCATGATGGTGGCCGCCCTGGGCACCTTCGCCGTCACCCCGACCTACCGGGCCACCGCCACCCTGCTGATCGAGCAGAAGAAGGCCAACGTGGTCTCCATCGAGCAGGTCTACGGGGCCGAGGGTACCGGCAACGAGTATCTGGAAACCCAGTTCCAGCTGCTCAAGTCGCGCGCCCTGGCCGAACGGGTGGTGCGCCGCCTGGAGCTGACCAGCCACCCCGAGTTCGATCCGCGCCAGCAGGACGGTCCGCTGATCGACGTGCGCGGCCTGCTGGCCGGCTTCAGCAGCGTGGCCGAGGCCAACCCCGCCACCGGGACGCAAAGCCTGCCGGAGAATGCCGGCGGCCCGAGCGAGGCGAAGATCTTCGACGAGGTGACCCGCGAGCTCATGGCCCGGGTAACCATCGAGCCCATGGGCAAGAGCCAGCTGGTCAAGGTCATGGTCGACATGACCGATCCGGAGCTGGCGACCCGCGCCGCCAACGCCCTGGCCAACGGTTTCATCGAGGCTCAGCTGGAAGCCTCCATGGACATGTCCATGATGGCCACCACCTGGATGAACAACCGCATGGTCGAGCTGCGCAGCAAGCTCAAGGACGCCGAGTCCCGCCTGCAGGCCTTCCGCGAGAAGGAGAACCTGGTGGACGTCGGCGGCGTCGCCAGCGTCAGCGCCGCCGAACTGACCGCCACCAGCGACCGCATGATCGATGCCCGCCGCCAGCGTGCCGAGGCGCAGAGCCAGTACCGCCAGGTGGAATCCATGCGCAAGGGCGGCTGGGAGAAACTCGCCACCATCCCGGCCGTCCTCGGCCACCCGCTGATCCAGCAGTTCAAGTCCGACGAGGCCAAGGCCCGGGCCAAGGTCGAGGAGCTGTCCAAGCGCTATGGCTCCCGCCACCCGGCGCTGGAGGCCGCGCGCTCCGATCTCGCCGCCGCCTCGGCCAGCCTGCGCGGCCAGGTCGAACAGATCGTCGCCGGCATCGAGCGCAACTACCAGCTGGCGGTGGCCAACGAAGAGTCGCTGCGCGCCTCGGTGGAGTCGAACAAGGCGCAGATCCAGAAGATCTCCCGCAAGGAGTTCGAGGTCCGCGAGCTGATGCGCGAGGTGGAGGCCAACCGCACCCTCTACGACACCTTCATGACCCGCCTGAAGGAGACCACCGCCACCGCCGACCTGGAGGCGGCCAACGCCCGCGTGGTCGACCCGGCGGTGCTGCCCAGCGCGCCGATCCGGCCGATGAAGGGCCTGATCGTCGGCCTCTCCGGCATCCTCGCGCTGGTGTGCAGCGTCGCCATGACCCTGCTGCTGCAGATCCTCAACAACACCTTCAAGAGCATCGAGGAGGTCGAGAGCAAGCTCAACCTGCCGGTGCTGGGCATCCTGCCGCTGGTCAAGAACCGCCAGCGCAGCCAGATCGCCCACCTGTTCAGCAGCAACGAGGACCGCAGCTTCAGCGAGTCGATCCGCACCATACGCACCGGCCTGGTGCTGTCCGGCATGGCCGAGCCGCACCGCATCCTGGTGGTCACCTCCTCGCTGCCCGGCGAGGGCAAGAGCACCGTGGCGGCCAACCTGGCCTACGCCTTCGGCCAGCTGGAGAAGGTGCTGCTGGTCGACGCCGACCTGCGCCGGCCGACCCTGGCGAAGAACTTCAAGTTCCCGGTGGGCACCCCCGGCCTGGCCAACCTGATCGCCGGCACCGCCAGGGTCGAGGACTGCATCAAGACCATCGAGGGCATCGACATGCTGTGCGCCGGCGCCGTGCCGCCGAACCCGCTGGAGCTGCTGTCCTCGGAGCGCTTCGCCGCGGTCATCGAGGATCTCAGGAACCGCTACGACCGGGTGATCATCGACTCGCCGCCGATCCAGGCGGTGAGCGACGCCACCATCCTCGCCACCCACGCCGACGCGCAGATCTACGTGATCAAGTCCGAGACCACTCCGGTGCCGCTGGCGCAGAAAGGCGTCGGCCAGCTGCTGCAGAGCAACTCGCCGGTCACCGGCGTGGTGCTCAACCAAGTGGACGTGCGCAAGGCGCAGAAACAGGGTTACCACTACGGCGGCTACTACGACTACTACGGCTACACCAGCAGCCAGCCGGCCACCGAGGCGCAGAAGGCCTGAAGGCCTGCGCCGCGACCCGCTACCGGCGGACAACAGGGAGTTCGTCCATGATCGACCTGCACAACCACCTGCTGCCGGGCATCGACGACGGTGCCCCCGACCTCGACACCGCCCTGGAGCTGGCGCGCCTGGCGGTCGCCGAAGGCATCACCCACCTGGTTTGCACCCCGCACATCCACCCCGGGCGCTACGACAACGACCTCGCCAGCATCGCCGCCGCGCGCCAGCGCCTGGTCGCCGGCCTGCAGGAAGCGGGCATCCCGCTGCAGGTCGCCGCTGCCGCCGAGGTCCGCTACAGCACCGAGCTGATGCAGGGCATCGAGCAGGACAGCCTGCCCTTCCTCGGCCGCTGGCACGGCAAGCGCGTACTGCTGCTGGAGCTGCCGCACGGCGAGGTGCCGTTCGGCGCCGAGCGCCTCACCGAATGGCTGCTGCAGCACGACGTCATGCCGATGATCGCCCATCCCGAGCGCAACAAGGGCGTGATGCAGTGCCCGCGCAAGCTCAAGCCGTTCATCGAGCAGGGCTGCCTGCTGCAGGTCACCGCCGGGGCCGTCGCCGGCCACTTCGGCGAGCCCGCCCGGCTGATCGCCTGCGCCCTGCTCGAGCTGGGGCTGGTCACCATCCTCGCCAGCGACGCCCACAACGTCCGCCACCGCCCGCCGGTACTCAGCGAAGGCATGCAGCAGGCCGCACGCATCGTCGGCGCGTTCCAGGCCGAACGCTTGGTCATCGACACCCCCTGGCAGATCGCCCGGGGCCACTTCGCCTGAACCGCGACACGGCCCGGATCCTGCGCGGACGCCCGGAAGGCGCCCCGCCGCTCTCCGCCCATGGATGGCCACGACCCACCACTGGCCCCATCAGGACGACCACCATGCACACGCCGGACGACATCAAACTCGCCATCATCGGCCTCGGCTACGTCGGCTTGCCGCTCGCCGTCGAATTCAGCAAGCATCGCCCCGTGGTGGGCTTCGACATCAACCAGGCGCGCATCGACGCCCTGCGCGGCGGCCATGACGCCACCCTGGAGGTCAGCGACCTCGAACTGCGCGAGGCCAGCCAGCTGCGCTACAGCGCCGACCTCGCCGACCTGGCCGCCTGCAACACCTTCATCGTCACCGTGCCGACGCCGATCAACGAGCACAAGCAGCCCGACCTGACCCCGCTGATCCGGGCCTCGCAGACCATCGGCCAGGTGCTCAAGCCCGGCGACCTGGTCATCTACGAATCCACCGTGTTCCCCGGGGCCACCGAGGAGGAATGCGTGCCGGTGCTGGAACGGGTGTCGGGCCTGAAGTTCAACGTCGACTTCTTCGCCGGCTACAGCCCCGAACGCATCAATCCCGGCGACAAGGAGCACCGCGTCACCACCATCCGGAAGATCACCTCCGGCTCCACCCCGGAGGTCGCCGACCTGGTCGACGCGCTGTACGGCCAGATCATCGCCGCCGGCACCCACAAGGCCGGCAGCATCCGCATCGCCGAGGCCGCCAAGGTGATCGAGAACACCCAGCGCGACCTCAACATCGCCCTGATCAACGAGCTGGCGATCATCTTCAACCGCATGGGCATCGACACCGAGGCGGTGCTCAAGGCCGCCGGCACCAAGTGGAACTTCCTGCCGTTCCGCCCCGGCCTGGTCGGCGGCCACTGCATCGGCGTCGACCCCTACTACCTGACCCACAAGGCGCAGAGCATCGGCTACCACCCCGAGATCATCCTCGCCGGCCGCCGCCTCAACGACGGCATGGGCGCCTACGTGGCCTCGCAACTGGTCAAGGCCATGCTCAAGCGGCGCATCTGCGTCGAGGGCGCCAGCGTGCTGGTGCTGGGCCTGGCCTTCAAGGAGAACTGCCCGGACCTGCGCAACACCAAGGTGGTCGACATCCTGCGCGAACTGGCCGAGTACCACATCAGCGCCGACGTCTACGACCCCTGGGTGAACATCGCCGAGGCCGAGCACGAGTACGGCGTCACCCCGGTCGGCGAGCCGGCCATCGCCGCCTACGACGCCATCATCCTCGCCGTCGCCCACGACGAGTTCCGCAGCCTGGGCGCCGCCAACATCCGCCGCTACGGCAAGGACGAGCACGTGCTCTACGACCTCAAGTACCTGCTCGACCAGAGCGAGGCCGACCTGCGCCTGTAGCCACCGAATTGTGGGAGGCGCGCCCCGCGCCGCCAGGCGGACACGGTCTGCCGCGCTGCTGTTGCACCCGGCAGCGCGCCGCGGGCGACCTCCCACAAACCAGCACCGCGACTCCCTCCACCACGGAAGCGCCCACCATGTCCCGCTATCTGGCCCTGCAGCACGAGCTGGCCCGCAGCCACAAGACCTGGCTGGTCACCGGCGTCGCCGGCTTCATCGGCTCCAACCTGCTGGAAGCGCTGCTCGGGCTCGACCAGCAGGTGGTCGGCCTGGACAACTTCGCCACCGGCCACCGACGCAACCTCGACGAGGTGCAGGAACTGGTCGGCCGGCAGCGCTGGGCGAACTTCCGCTTCGTCGAAGGCGACATCCGCAACCTGGACGACTGCCGCCAGGCCTGCGAGGGCGTCGATCACGTCCTCCACCAGGCCGCCCTCGGCTCGGTGCCGCGCTCGATCGACGACCCGCTCGCCAGCAACGGCGCCAACATCGACGGTTTCCTCAACATGCTGGTCGCCTCCCGCGATGCCGGCGTGCAGAGCTTCACCTACGCCGCCAGCAGCTCCACCTACGGCGACCACCCCGGCCTGCCCAAGGTAGAGGACGCCATCGGCCGCCCGCTGTCGCCCTACGCGGTGACCAAGTACGTCAACGAGCTGTACGCCGAGGTGTTCGCCCGCTGCTACGGCTTCGCCAGCATCGGCCTGCGCTACTTCAACGTGTTCGGCCCGCGCCAGGACCCGGACGGCGCCTATGCCGCGGTGATCCCGCGCTGGACCGCGGCGATGATCCGCGGCGAGCCGGTGGCGATCAACGGCGACGGCGAGACCAGCCGCGACTTCTGCTACGTCGCCAACGTGGTGCAGGCCAATCTGCTCGCCGCCAGCGCCACCGCCAGCGCCCGCAACCAGGTCTACAACGTCGCCTTCAGCAGCCGCACCGACCTCAACCAGCTGTTCGCCGCGCTGCGCCGAAGCCTGGCCAGCCACGGCGTGCACTACGCGCCGGCCCCGGTGTACCGCGAGTTCCGCACCGGCGACGTGCGCCACTCGCAGGCCGACATCGGCAAGGCGCGCCTTCTGCTCGGCTACGCGCCGCAGTTCGACATCGCCGCCGGCATCGCCGCGGCCATGCCCTGGTACATCGCCCACACCTGAACCGGAACCGGCCGCCCCTGCCCCGCGCAGGGCCGGCAGGACCAGCCACCCGCCACGCACCAGAAGAGCCAACCCATGAAGAACTTCGCTCTCATCGGGGCCGCCGGTTTCATCGCCCCCCGCCACATGCAGGCCATCAAGGCCACCGGCAACCAACTGGTGGCTGCGCTGGATCCCAACGACTCGATCGGCATCCTCGACAGCTACTTCCCCGAGGCCGACTTCTTCACCGAGTTCGAGCGCTTCGACCGGCACATCGACAAGCTGCGCCGGCGCAACCACGACAACCAGGTGAGCTACGTGTCGATCTGCTCGCCCAACTACCTGCACGACTCGCACATGCGCTTCGCCCTGCGCAGCGGCGCCGACGCCATCTGCGAGAAGCCGCTGGTGCTCAACCCGTGGAACATCGACGCGCTGCAGGAGATCGAGAGGGACACCGGCCACCGGGTCAACACCATCCTGCAGCTGCGCGTGCACCCGGCGATCATCGCCCTGCGCGAGCAGATGCTGAACAAGCAGTGCCCGACCAAGCACGAGGTGGACCTCAGCTACATCACCGCGCGCGGCCACTGGTACCTGCGCTCGTGGAAGGGCGATGCGCGCAAGTCCGGCGGCATCGCCACCAACATCGGCGTGCACTTCTTCGACATGCTGCACTTCATTTTCGGCGAACTGCAGGAAAACCGCGTGCACCTGTGCACCGCCACCAAGGCCGCCGGCTACCTGGAGTACGAGCACGCCCGGGTGCGCTGGTACCTGTCGGTGGACATCGACGACGTGCCGCGCGCAGTGCGCGAGGCCGGCCAGCGCACCTACCGCTCGATCACCGTGGATGGCGAGGAGATCGAGTTCTCCGGCGGCTTCACCGACCTGCACACCCGCAGCTACGAGGAGATCCTCGCCGGCCGCGGCTTCGGCCTGGAAGCCAACCGCACCGCCATCACCACGGTCGCCGCCATCCGCAACGCCAAGCCGCTGGGCGCCCAGGGCGACTACCACCCGCTGCTCAAGTCCCCCGCCTGCCTGAGGGTCATGTCATGAACCACTACCAGCATCCCAGCGCCATCGTCGACGAGGGCGCGCAGATCGGCGAAGGCTCGCGGGTCTGGCACTTCGTGCACGTCTGCGGCGGCGCGCGCATCGGCAAGGGCGTGTCGCTCGGCCAGAACGTGTTCGTCGGCAACCGGGTGGTGATCGGCGACCACTGCAAGGTGCAGAACAACGTCTCGGTGTACGACAACGTCACCCTCGAGGACGGCGTGTTCTGCGGGCCGAGCATGGTGTTCACCAACGTCTACAACCCGCGCTCGCTGATCGAGCGCAAGGACCAGTACCGCGACACCCTGGTGAAGCGGGGCGCCAGCCTCGGCGCCAACTGCACCATCGTCTGCGGGGTGACCATCGGCGAATACGCCTTCGTCGGCGCCGGCGCGCTGATCAACCGGGACGTGCCCGCCTATGCCCTGGTGGTCGGCGTGCCGGCCCGGCAGATCGGCTGGATGAGCGAGTTCGGCGAGCAGCTCGCGCTGCCGCTGCAGGGGCAGGGCGAGGTGCAGTGTCCGCATACCGGCGCGCGCTACGTCCTGGCAGGCAACACCGTCAGCAAACAGGAAGCCAGGTAAATGCTCGAACGAGTCGACTACCGGGAAACGCCTCTGCCGGCCGCGCAGGACTGGCAGCCCAGCGCCGCACCGCGCGCCGCCGCGCCCGCGGTGCGGGACAGGAAAGCCCTCTACCGGGAGTTCTCCGCCAGCGAGAAGACCCTGCCGATCTTCAGTCGCGCCTGGTGGCTGGACGCCAGCGCCGGCGCCGAGCGCTGGGACGTCGCCCTGGTCGAGAACAACGGCCGGGTGATCGCCGCGCTGCCCTACGCCATCGAGCGGCGCCTGGGCCTCACCCTGCTGACCCTGCCGCCGTTCACCAAGATGCTCGGTCCGTGGCTGCGCGAGAGCAGCGCCAAGTACGCCAAGCGCCTGGGCCAGCAGAAGGACCTGATGGAGGCGCTGATCGACCAGTTGCCGGCCTACGACCACTTCGACCAGAACTGGCACTACAGCCAGACCAACTGGCTGCCGTTCTACTGGCGCGGCTTCCGCGAGACCACCCGCTACACCTACCTGCTCGAAGACCTCGGCGACATGGACAAGGTGGTGGCGGGCTTCGAGAACTCCAAGCGGGCCAACATCCGCAAGGCCGTCGAGCGCGGCATCGAGGTGGTCTACGACATTCCCGCGCGCACCTTCTACGAGCACCACTGCCTGACCCTGGCCAAGAAGGGCGCGAAGATCGCCTACGGCTGGGAGGAGTTCCGGCGCATCCACGACGCCTGCTACGCCCACGGCGCCGGCAGGACCATCGCCGCCTACGACCGCCACGGCAACCTGCACGCCGCGCTGTTCGTGATCTGGGACGAGATGAGCGCCTATGCGCTGATCTGCGCCATCGACCCGGACTACCTCACCCACGGTGCGGCCTCGCTGCTCAACCAGCAGATCATCGCCTACGTCGCCGACAAGACCCGCCGCTTCGACTTCGAGGGCTCGATGATCGAGTCGGTGGAGCGTTCGTTCCGCCAGTACGGCGCGGTCCAGACGCCCTACTTCGCGGTCTCGCGCACGCCGTCGCGCCTGCTCAAGACCTTCCTGTTCCTCCGGGACCTGAAGGCAGGCACGCCATGAACGCCCGCAAGACCTGGCCCTCCCGCGCCGTCCTCGACTGGCTGGAGCACCTGCTCGCCGAGCGCTACGGCCACACCTTCAGCCTGCAGGACAGCGGCGGCGCCAGCGTGCGCCTGAGCCTGCCGGGCAGCCCGGCGGCCATCGAGATCGACACCGACGCCACCACCTTCGCCCGCGCCGACTCCAACCTGCCGCATGCCAGCTGGGCGGCCAGCCGCGAAGGCTGGCACTCGGTGCTCGGCAAGCCGCTGCCGGCGCCCGGCGGCAGCCGGCTGCGCTGGCCGCTGATCGAGACCACGCCCGGCGGCTACCGCATCCACTACGACCTGCTCGGCCTCGCCTACTGGATGCTGACCCGCCAGGAGGAAGTGGACCGCAGCGACCTCGACGTCCACCAGCGCTTCCCGGGCACCGCCTCCCACGCGTTCCGCCACGGCTACCTGGAGCGCCCGGTGGTCGACGAGTGGCTGCACGTGCTCGGCCAGGTGATCCAGCGCCTGTGGCCGCACCTGCCGCTGCGCCAGCACCGCTTCGCCATCAGGGTGTCCCACGACGTCGACCGGCCGAGTCGCTACGGCTTCTGCTCGACGCGCGCCATCCTGCGCGTCATGGCCGGCGACCTGCTCAAGCGCCGCTACCTGCGCAGCGCCTGGCTGGCGCCCTGGGTGCGCCTGAACAGCCGGCTGATGCTGCACCCCGCCGACCTCGACAACACCTTCGACTGGCTGATGGACACCTCCGAGCGGCACGGCCTGACCAGCGCCTTCTACTTCATCTGCGGGCGCACCGACGCGCGGCGCGATGCCGACTACGAGCCCGAGCACCCGGCGATCCGCGAACTGCTGCGGCGCATCCACGCCCGCGGCCACGAGATCGGCCTGCACCCCAGCTACGCCACCTACCAGCGCCCGCAGGCCATCGCCGCCGAGGCCGCGCGGCTGCGCCGGGTGTGCGCCGAGGAAGGCATCGTGCAGGACGCCTGGGGCGGGCGCATGCACTACCTGCGCTGGGAGAACCCGACCACCCTGCGCGCCTGGGAGCAGGCCGGCATGAGCTACGACAGCACCCTCGGCTACGCCGACCGGCCGGGCTTCCGCTGCGGCACCTGCTTCGAGTACCCGGCCTTCGACCCGGTCGCCGGCCGGCCGCTGAAGCTGCGCATCCGCCCGCTGATCGCCATGGAGGAAACCATCCTCGAACCGCTGTACATGGGCCTGGGCCGCGGCGAGGAGGCGCTGCGCAAGTTCGCCGAGCTGCGCGAGCGCTGCCAGGCGGTCAGTGGCTGCTTCACCCTGCTCTGGCACAACTCGATGTTCGACACCCAGGCCGAGCGCACCCTCTACCAGCAGATCCTGCAGGGCGCCGCCCCCTGCGTGCCGCCCGCGCGAGCGGCGACCGTCCGCCTCAGCCGCGCCTGAACCGCCTCCGGAGCCCGAGATGAGAATCGCCCTGCTGGCCTTCCACTTCCGCCCCGACGAGGCGGTCGGCGCCATCCGCCCGGAGAACTGGGCCAACTGGCTGGCCGAGGAGCACGAGGTGCACGTGGTCACCCGCGCCGCCGGCGCCGGCCCCGGCGACGCCAGCGCGGATGCCGCCGCCCCCTACCGGGTGGTGCGTACCCGCTCGCGGGCGATCGCCCTGATCGAGACGCTCAACGCCTGGCGCAAGCGCGCCCGCCTGCAGCGGGCGGTGGCGCAGGCCGGCCAGGCCAGGGCAGCCGGCGGCCCGGCCAAGGTCAGCTCCGGCGTGCTGACCTACCGCATGCCCTGCCTGCACGACCTCTGGCTGCCGTCCGCCTACCGGGCGCTGCAGAGCATCCGCCCCGAGCTGGTGATCGCCACCCACAGCCCCTACATCAGCCTGGTCACGGCCCTGCTGTACTGCCTGAACCATCCCGACACCAAGCTGTGGGTGGACTTCCGCGACCTGTGGGCCGACGACCACAAGTCCACCGGCCTGCCGCCGTTCTCCCTGCTGGAGCGCTACCTGGAGAAACGCGCGCTGGCGCGCGCCGAGGTCGTCTCCACGGTCAGCCAGGGCCTGCAGGCGGCCCTCGACCGCTCGCTCGGCGCCGCGCGCACCCGGCTGATCTACAACTGCCCCGGCCAGTGCGCCGATGCCGCCGCCGGTGCGCCGCGGCCGGCCGGCGCGCCGCTGACCCTGAGCTACACCGGCAGCCTGTTCGACGCCTGGCGCGATCCCGCGCCGCTGCTGCAGCGGCTGGTGGCGCTGCGCGCGGATGGGCGGATAGCCCCGGACGCGGTGCGCTTCTGCGTGGCCTCGAACCACCCGGGCAGCCTGCTCGAGGTCGCCCACCGGCTCGGCGCCGAGGGCTTCGTCGACTTCCGCGGCGCCCTGCCGCGGGCCGAATCCATCGCCCTGCAGCGCCAGTCGGACATCCTCGTCCTGCTCGAGTCGCCGGCCCCCGAAGCGCGCGGGGTACTGACCGGCAAGCTGTTCGAGTACCTCGCCACCGACAAGCCGATCCTGGCCCTCGGCCCCGACCAGCACTCGGAAATCAGCAGGGTCCTCGAGCAGCACGGTCGCCGGCTGAGCCTCGACGACCTCGAACGCATCCTCGACGGGCGGATGTCCCTGCCGGCGCAGCAGCCGGTCGACTACGCGCTCGTCTCCCGGCAGCAACTGCTCGCGGCCGTGCGCAGCCTGGCCGCGCCCGACCGCGATGCCGCGAGCTGCTGCCAGCCCCAGTAGCCCAGCGCCGTCCACGCCGTCCCGAGTCAACTCGCAGCACCGGAAGGGAACACCGGCCCCCCCGGCCGTCCACAGCCACCATCGAGCCTCGGCCACCATGACGAACCTCATCCCCAGCCTGCTGATCGCCACGGCGATCTCCCTGGTGCTGCAGACCAACTACCGGCTGTCCCCGGAACTGGGCGTCGGCGAGATCGGCCTGGCACTGATCATCGTCTACGCCATCGCCAGATGCTTCGCCACGCCGGCGCGCACGCCGTCGCTGCGCGAGCACCCGCTGCCGCTGCTCAGCCTGCTCCACCTGCTGGCGATCGTGCTGCCGGTCACCGCACTCAACGCCCTCTACGACACCTACGGCATCGCCTTCCGCGACCTGCTGGCCTACCTGCTGTGCGCGCTGACCATCTTCGCCCTGGCCACCCAGGCCGAGCGCACCCGCCAGATCGCCCTGCTCACCCTCGCCATCACCCTCGCCCTGGTGTCGCTGCAGTACCTGTTCGGCGACGTCAGCGTCTGGTACGCCACCACCCGCTTCACCGGCGGCGCGCGCAACCCCAACCAGCTGGCCCTCTACCTGGTCTGCCTGATCCTGATCACCGCCATCCACGTCACCCGGCCGCTGCTCAGGACGCTCTGCTTCAGCCTGCTGGTGTTCTTCGGCCTGGCCAGCCAGTCCGACGCCTTCCTCGCCTACCTGGCGCTGACCGTCGGCGTGCTGCTGCTCAGCCTGATCGTCCCCAGCCGCTTCTTCATGCTGGTGGCGCCGGCGACCCTGATGCTCGCGCTGCTGCTCGGCCTGTGGTTCCTCACCGACATCGCCAGCTCCCTGGGCAGGCAGTGGTCGCTGGCCGACCAGGGCGGCTCGCGCCTCACCCTGTACATCAACGGCCTGCAGGCCTGGCTCGACAACCCGCTGACCTTCGTGCTGGGCAACGGCGCCGGCAACTTCTCGGGGCTGCACGGGCCCTTCCAGGGCTGGGAGGCGCACAACACGCCGATCGACATCCTCACCGTCGGCGGCCTGCTCGGCCTGCTCGCCATCTACTTCTTCCCGGTCAAGTGCGCCATCGACGTCTATCGGCTCGACCAGCGCCTGGTGTTCGCCTGCACCGCCGGCCTGATCGGCTTCACCTTCTTCCACTTCGTGGCCCGCCATCCGATCTTCTGGGTCACGCTGTTCGTGCTCTATCAGCACATCAAGGAACAACGGGAGGTTGCCCCAGCATGTGCGGTCTAGCCGGTTTCTGGTCGGTGGGCGTCAGCGACACCAGCGCCTCGCCGGGCATCGCCTGGCGCATGGCCAATACCCTGCGCAGCCGCGGACCGGACGATGGCGGGGTATGGCTGGACCAGGCGCACAACCTGGCCCTCGGCCATCGCCGCCTGGCGATCCTCGACCTGTCGCCGGCCGGCCACCAGCCGATGCAGTCGGCCTGCGAGCGCTACGTGATCGCCTTCAACGGCGAGATCTACAACCACCTGGAGCTGCGCGGCCAGCTCGAGGCCGCAGACCGCGCGCCGGCGTGGCGCAGCCACTCCGACACCGAGACGCTGCTCGCCGGCTTCGCCGCCTGGGGCGTCGAGCGCACCCTCAAGGCCTGCATCGGCATGTTCGCCATCGCCCTGTGGGACCGCCAGGAGCGCCAGCTCACCCTGGCCCGCGACCGCCTGGGCGAGAAGCCGCTGTACTACGGCTGGCAGGGCAACACCCTGCTGTTCGGCTCCGAACTCAAGGCGCTCAGGGCGCACCCGGCGTTCCGCGCCGGGGTGGACCGCGGCGCGCTGACCCTGCTGCTGCGCCACAACTGCATCCCGGCGCCCTACAGCATCTACCAGGGCATATCCAAGCTGCCGCCCGGGCACTTCGTGACCCTGCCGCTGCACGATGCCACCGCCGCCCGCACCGCCGAGCCCAGCGCCTACTGGCGCCTCAACGAGGCGGTGGAGCGCGGCCTGGCCGAGCCGTTCGCCGGCAGCGCCGAGGAAGCGGTCGAGCTGCTGCACGCGCAGCTGTCGCGCAGCATCGGCGCGCAGATGCTTGCCGACGTGCCGCTCGGCGCCTTCCTCAGCGGCGGCGTGGACAGCAGCACGGTCGCCGCGCTGATGCAGGCGCAGAGCAGCCAGCCGGTGCGCACCTTCACCATCGGCTTCGACGAGGGCGGCTACGACGAGGCCGTGCATGCCAGGGCGGTGGCCCGCCACCTGGGCACCGAGCACACCGAGCTGTACGCCAGCCCCGCGGACGCCCTGGCGGTGATCCCGCGCCTGCCGAGCATGTACTGCGAGCCGTTCAGCGACAGCTCGCAGATCCCCACCTTCCTGGTCAGCCAGCTGGCGCGCCAGCACGTGACGGTGGCGCTCAGCGGCGACGGCGGCGACGAGCTGTTCGGCGGCTACAACCGCTACCTGAGCGCACGCAAGGTGTGGAGCCAGATGCAGCACCTGCCGGGCTTCGCCCGCCAGGCTGCCGCCGGCCTGCTGCGTGCACTGCCGCCGGCCACCTGGGACCGCCTGTTCGAGATGGCCAGGCCGCTGCTGCCGCGGCGCCTGCACCTGGCCATCCCCGGCGACAAGGCGCAGAAGCTGGCCGACGTGCTCGAGCTGTCCGACAGCCAGGCGTTCTTCCGCCAGCTGACCAGCCACTGGAAGGATCCGGCCAGCCTGGTCATCGGCGCCCGCGAACCGCAGACCCGGCTGACCGACCCGAACGCCTGGCCGCACAGCGACAGCTTCGAGCACTGGATGATGGCCATGGACGCGCAGACCTACATGGCCGACGACATCCTGGTCAAGGTCGACCGCGCCGCCATGGCCACCAGCCTGGAGACCCGCGTGCCGCTGCTCGACCACCGCGTGGTCGAGCTGGCCTGGCGCATGCCGCTGGACCTGAAGATCCGCCAGGGCCAGGGCAAGTGGCTGCTGCGCCAGGTGCTCTACCGCCACGTGCCGCGCGAGCTGATCGAGCGCCCCAAGCAGGGCTTCGGCATCCCGCTGGACCGCTGGCTGCGCGGCCCGCTGCGCGACTGGGCCGAGGACCTGCTCGACGAGGGCCGCCTGCGTCAGGACGGCTATTTCCATCCCGAACCGATCCGCCGGCTGTGGAACGAGCATCTGGGCGGACGCCACAACTGGCAGCACCAGCTCTGGGACGTGCTGATGTTCCAGGCCTGGCTCACGGAGACCCGGCGCCATGAACTTTCTGCTCATCGCTAGCTTCGCCGATTCGATCCTCGGCTTCCGCGGCCCGCTGCTCGAGGCGCTGCTCGGGCGCGGCCTGACCGTGCACGTGGCCGCGCCGGACCTGCCGCCGGACAGCCCGGTGCGCCGAGCCCTGGAGGCGCGCGGCATCCGCGTGCACGACATCCCGCTCAAGCGCACCGGCACCAACCCGCTGGCCGACGCCGCCACCCTGCTCTACCTGTGGCAGCTGATGCTGCGCATCCAGCCGAGCTTCGTGCTGGGCTACACCATCAAGCCGGTGATCTACGGCTCGCTGGCGGCGCTGCTGGCCCATGTGCCGCGGCGCTACGCGCTGGTCACCGGCCTCGGCTACGTGTTCCAGCAGAACGCCGCCGAGGGCGAACGGCACCTGGCGCTGCGCTCGCTGGTGCAGCCGCTGTATGCCCTGGCGCTGCGCTGCACGCACAAGGTGTTCCTGCAGAACCCCGACGACCAGGCGCTGTTCCGCAACCTCGGCATCCTGCCGCCGGCCACCCCCTCCTGCGTGGTCAACGGCTCCGGGGTGGACGTCAGCGAGTACCGGGTCGCGCCGCTGCCGGCGACCCCGCACTTCCTGCTGATCGCCCGCCTGCTCGGCGACAAGGGCGTGCGCGAATACGCCGCCGCGGCGCGCCGGGTGCGCGCGCGCCATCCGCAGGTGGTGTGCAGCCTGGTCGGCTGGATCGACGACAACCCGGACGCCATCGAGCAGCGCGAGCTGGACGCCTGGGTGGCCGACGGCACCCTCGCCTACCTCGGCCGCCAGAGCGACGTGCGCCCGGCCATCGCCGCCTGCAGCGTCTACGTGCTGCCCTCCTACCACGAGGGCACGCCGCGCACGGTGCTGGAGGCCATGGCCATGGGCCGCGCCATCGTCACCAGCGACGCTCCCGGCTGCCGCGAGACGGTGGTCGACGGCGACAACGGCTTCCTGGTGCCGGTGCGCGACGTCGACGCCCTCGAGGCCGCCATGCTGCGCTTGATCGAGGAGCCGGGGCTGGCCCGGCGCATGGGCGCGCGCGCGCGCCAGGTGGCCGAGGACAAGTACGACGTGCACCGCGTCAACGCGGTGATGCTGCAGGAGATGGGGATATGAGCAAGCGCCTGTTCGACCTCCTGGTTTCCGCCACCGCCCTGCTGCTGCTCGCCCCGCTGCTGGCGCTGATCGCCTGGCAGGTACGCCGCCGCCTCGGCGCGCCGGTGCTGTTCCGCCAGCTGCGCCCGGGGCGTAACGGCATGCCCTTCGAGATCGTCAAGTTCCGCACCATGCGCGACGCCGTCGACGCGCACGGCGAGCCGCTGCCCGACCACGAGCGACTGACCCCCTTCGGCCGCTGGCTGCGCGCCAGCAGCCTCGACGAGCTGCCCGAGCTGTGGAACGTGCTCAAGGGCGACATGAGCCTGGTCGGCCCGCGCCCGCTGCTGATGGAGTACCTGCCGCTGTACGACGCCGAGCAGTTCCGCCGCCACGCGGTGCGTCCCGGGGTCACCGGCTGGGCCCAGGTCAACGGCCGCAACGCGCTGAGCTGGGAGGAGAAGTTCCGCCTCGACCTGTGGTACGTCGACCACCAGTCGTTCGCCCTCGACCTGAAGATCCTCGCCCTGACCCTCGCCAAGGTGCTGGCCCGCGAGGGCATCAGCGCCGCCGGCGAGGCGACCATGCCCAAGTTCACCGGCAGCAAGTAGCGCCCCCCCGGAGGGTATCGCCATGGATATCGACGAGATCCGCACCCCGGCCGACTGGGCAACGGCCCTCACGCAGGCGCCGCGCCACGACTGCTACCACACCTGGGGGTACCACCGCATCGCCCAGGGCAGCGGCGAGGGCGAGCCGCTGCTGTTCGCCGTGCGCACGTCGCGCGGCGGCCTGCTGCTGCCGCTGCTGGAGCGGGCGGTCGCCGGCTCCACGCGCCGCGACCTGACCTCGGTATACGGCTACCCCTCGCCGCTGGCCTGGGGCGAGCTGACGGCCGACACGCTCGCCCGGCTCTGGGAGCAACTGCTCGCCCACCTGGCCCGGCGCGGCTACGTCAGCCTGTTCTCGCGCTGCCACCCGCTGCTCACCCCGGCCCTGCCGGGCGAGACGCTGCAGCGCTCGGGGCCGGTGGTGCTCATCGACCTCGACCGGCCGGAGCAGGAGCAACTCGGCGACTACCGCGACAACCACCGTCGCGACCTGCGCAAGCTCGCCCGCCTGGGCGTCGCCTGCCACGCCGAGGCGCCGGGCGAGGCGCTGGCCGAATTCGTCGCCAACTACGAGGCGACCATGCGCAACCTGCAGGCCGAGCCCTACTACTTCTTCCCGCCGCGCTACTACCGCGAACTGCTGGCGGCGCCGAGCTTCGACGCCCGCCTGTATACCTGCCGGCTCGACGGCCAGGCGATCTGCAGCGGCCTGTTCATCTTCTGCGGCGACTTCGTGCAGTACCACCTGGGCGGTACCGCGCCGGCCTTCGCCGCGCTGGCGCCCACCAAGCTGATGTTCGATAGCGTGCGCCGCGACGCCGCGCGGGAGGGTCGCCGCCACTTCTGCCTGGGCGGCGGACTGGGCTGCCGGGAAGACTCGCTGTTCAACTTCAAGGCCGGCTTCTCGCGCCAGACCCGCGATTTCTGCCTGATCCGCAAGATCCTCGATCCCGAGGAATACCAACGACTGTCGGCCAGAGTGCCGAACCAGACCCATTACTTTCCATGCTACCGGGCTCTGCCAGCCTGACCGTCACGGAGGGGTTCACCATGCTGAACACCAGCTTCTCGCCATGGCCGTGCTTCACGGAGGAAGAAGCCAACGCGGTGCGCGACGTCATCCTGTCCAACCGGGTCAACTACTGGACCGGCGAGGAATGCCACCTGTTCGAGAAGGAATTCGCCGAGTGGTCCGGCGCCGAGTACGCCATCGCCCTGGAGAACGGCACCGTGGCGCTGGACGTCGCCCTCAAGGGCCTGGGCATCGGAGCGGGCGACGAGGTGGTGGTGACGCCGCGCACCTTCCTCGCCTCGGTATCCAGCATCGTCAACGCCGGCGCGGTGCCGGTGTTCGCCGAGGTGGACCGCGACTCGCAGAACATCACCGCCGAGACCATCCGCGCCGTGCTGACGCCGCGCACCCGCGCGGTGATCTGCGTGCACCTGGCCGGCTGGCCGTGCGACATGGATCCGATCATGGCGCTGGCCGCCGAGCACGACCTCAAGGTGATCGAGGACTGCGCCCAGGCCCACGGCGCCCGCTACAAGGGGCGTTCGGTCGGCACCATCGGCCACGTCGGCGCCTGGTCGTTCTGCCAGGACAAGATCATCACCACCGGCGGCGAGGGCGGCATGGTCACCACCAACAGCCGCGAGCTGTGGTCGACCATGTGGTCGCTCAAGGACCACGGCAAGAGCTGGGAGGCGGTGCACCGCCCGCACACCGGGCCGGGCTTCCGCTGGCTGCACGAACGCTTCGGCACCAACTGGCGAATGATGGAGGTGCAGGCGGTGATCGGCCGCATCCAGCTGCGCCGCCTCGATGCCTGGCACGCCCGCCGCCTGGCCAACGCCGAGCGCATCTGGGACTGCGCCCGCCAGTTGCGCGGCCTGCGCGTGCCGCGCCTGCCCGCCGAGCTCGTGCACGCCGCCTACAAGTGCTACCTGTTCGTCGAGCCCGGCCAGCTCGCCGCCGGCTGGGACCGCGACCGCATCCTCGCCGCGATCGACGCCCGCGGCGTGCCCTGCTTCTACGGCTCCTGCTCGGAGGTCTACCTGGAAAAGGCCTTCGACGACACCCGCTGGCGCCCGGCCGAGCGCCTGCCGGTGGCCCGCGAACTGGGCGAGACCAGCCTGATGTTCCTCGTCCACCCGACCCTCACCGACGCCGAGATCGACAAGACCTGCGCCGTGCTGGGCGAGGTGATGGACGAGGCCGCCTACTGACACGCTCCGCCCGGAGCGGCCCCATCCCCCGCCAGAGGGCACGGAAATGATCGAGTTCATCGACCTGCAAGCCCAGCAGCAGCGCATCCGCGAGCGCATCGAGGCCGGCATCCGTCGCGTCCTCGACCACGGCCAGTACATCCTCGGCCCGGAGGTGACCGAGCTGGAGGAGCGCCTGAGCGCCTTCTCCGGCGCCCGCCACTGCATCACCTGCGCCAACGGCACCGACGCCCTGCAGATCGCCCTGATGGCGCTGGGCGTCGGCCCGGGCGACGAGGTGATCACCCCCGCCCTGACCTTCGTCGCCACCGCCGAGACCGTCGCCCTGCTCGGCGCGCGGCCGGTATACGTCGACATCGAGCCGCACACCGGCACCCTCGACCCGGCGCGGCTGGAGGCGGCCATCACCGAGCGCACCCGCGCCCTGGTTCCGGTGTCGCTGTACGGCCAGTGCGCCGACCTCGACGCCATCAACGCCATCGCCGCCCGCCACGGCCTGCCGGTGATCGAGGACGCGGCGCAGAGCTTCGGCGCCAGCTACAAGGGCCGCCGCTCGTGCAGCCTGACCACCATCGCCTGCACCAGCTTCTTCCCCAGCAAGCCGCTGGGCTGCTACGGCGACGGCGGGGCGATCTTCACCGGCGACGACGAACTGGCCCGGGTGCTGCGCCAGATCGCCCGCCACGGCCAGGATCGCCGCTACCACCACGTGCGGATCGGCGTGAACAGCCGCCTGGACACCCTACAGGCGGCCATCCTGCTGCCCAAGCTGGACATCCTCGAGGAGGAGATCGAGCTGCGCCAGCAGGTGGCCGCGCGCTACGACCGCCTGCTGGCCGCGGCCGGCTGCGGCCGCGAAGGCTCGGCGCTGCTGGCCATGCCGCACGTCGCGCCGCACAACCGCAGCGCCTGGGCCCAGTACACCATCCGCGTGGCCGAGCGCAGCGCCCTGCAGCAGCGCCTGGAGGCGGCCGGCGTGCCCACCGCGGTGCACTATCCGATCCCGCTCAACCGCCAGCCGGCGGTGGCCGATCCGAACGCCGTGCTGCCGGTGGGCGACCTGCTGGCCGAGCAGGTGCTCAGCCTGCCGATGCATCCCTACCTGGGCGAGGGCGACCAGTTGCAGATCGTCGCCGCCCTGCGGAGCGCATGAAGATGATCCGCCAGCTGAGCGTCAGCGCCGGGCGGCTGCTGCCCCGCCAGCCGTTCGCCCGCAGCGTCAGCGTGCTGGTCGGCGGCACCGCCAGCGGGCAGATGCTGATGGTGCTGGCCGCACCGCTGCTGACCCGCCTGTTCAGCCCCGAGGACTTCGGCCTGCTCGCCGTGTACGGCGGCCTGCTGGCGGTGTTCCTGGTGGTGGCCAACCTGCGCTACGAGATCGCCATCCCGCTGCCGGAGGACGAGCAGACCGCCACCGACGTCACCGTGCTGTGCCTGCTGGCCGGATGCCTGACCAGCCTGCTCACCGCCGTGCTGGTGCTCTGCGCCGGGGATGCCATCGCCGCGCGGCTCGGCGTGCCGGCCCTGGCCGGCCATCTCTGGCTGCTGCCGGTCGGGGTGTTCTGCGGCAGCCTCTACCTGGCCGTGCACTACTGGGCCGTCCGCCACAAGCGCTTCGCCGACATCGCCGGCACGCGCATCAAGCAGGTCGTCACCACCCTGGCGGTGCAGCTGCTGGGCTTCAAGCTGGGACCCCTCGCCCTGCTGCTCGGCCACGCCAGCGGGCACGGCATGGGCTTTCTCGCCCTGGGCCGCCACCTCCTGCACAGCCCGCAGCTGCGCCAGGTGTCCGCCGCCGGCATCCTCGCCGCCGCCCGGCGCTACCGGCGCTTTCCGCTGTTCTCGACCTGGACCGGGCTGTTCAACACCGCCGGCAGCCAACTGCCGCCGCTGATGCTCGCCGCGCTGTTCGACCCGGTCGCCGCCGGCCTGTATGCCCTGGCGCAGCGCGTGCTGGGAGCGCCGATGGCGGTCATCGGCACCGCCATCGGCGGCGTGTTCCTCGCCAACGCCGCCGAGGCCCGCCGCGAAGGCCGGCTGGCGCCGCTGGTGGCGAGCGTCCACGAGCGCCTGGCGCAGATCGCCATGCCGCCGGCGCTGGTCATCCTGTTCGCCGCGCCGCAGATGTTCACCCTGGTGTTCGGCGAACGCTGGCACGACGCCGGCCACTTCGCCCAGTGGATGGCGCCCTGGCTGTACGTGACCTTCGTGGCCTCGCCGCTCAGTTCGCTGTTCGACGTGCTGGAGCAGCAGAAGCGCGAGCTGCTGTTCCATGCCGTGCTGCTGGCTACTCGCATCGGCGCCATCGCGACCGGAGCGATGCTGGGCGACCTGCAGCTGACCATCGCGCTGTTCGCGCTCGGCAGCGCCCTGTGCTGGTGCGGGGCGCTGGTGTGGGTCTGCGGCAGCGCCGGCATCTCGCTGGGCAGCCTGCTCAGGCCGACCGTCCGCGCGCTGCTGTGGGCCCTGGCCTGCACCCTGCCCCTGCCGATCGGCCTGACGCTGTTCCCCGAAGGCCTCGCCTGGCTGGCGTTCCTCGCCGTCGCCGCGGTGCTCTGCGGCATCCGCTACTTCCAGCTGTTCCGCCAGAGCTACCAATGATCATCTACCTCTGCTCGCCGGGCTCCGACCAGTCGCAGACACTGGCCAGGCTGCTCAGGCAATACACGCAACACCGGATCGTCGGCGTGCTCTTCGAGGACGAGACACGCTTCATCAGCCGCAACATCGACGGGTTCATCTCCTACCGGGACCTGGACAGCCTGCCCGGCGACGGCCTGATCCTGCCGACCGGCGCCAGGTCCACCCAGTTCATGCTGGAGCGCGGGGACGTGACCTGCGGCAGCGTGGTGCTCACCCGCGATGCGCTGCGCGTCTTCGATAAGCCCTGGATCATCGCCCTGGCGGCCGCCTGCCGGGTGCCGACGCCGATAACCTGGCTGAGGGTCGAGGACATCGGCGACTACCCGGCCTTCTTCAAGGAGCTGCGCGAGCGCGGCGGCGGCAGGCGCGGCATCGCCCGGCAGCCCGCGGAGATCCCCGCCAGCGGCCGGGACGAGCTGATCTACCAGGAATATATCGACTCCCCCGGCACCTACGGGGTCGGCTTCATCGCCCGCCGGGGCGAGATCCTGACCAGCCATGCGCACTTCGAGGCCATCAGCATCCCGCCGAGCGGCGGCTCCGCGGTCGCCCTGCGCAGCATCGCGGACCCCAGGCTGGACGAGTACGCGCGGAGAATCATCGCCCAGCTCGGCTACTCCGGCTGGGGACTGGTCGAGTTCAAGTACTGCCCGAAGCGCGACGACTACGTGTTCATGGAGGTCAACGCGAAATTCTGGGCCTCGCTCGAGCTCGCCCTGGCCAACCAGCCGCTGTTCGCCGAGCTGCTGTTCGGCATCGAGACGCCGGAACAGGCCATCGTCGGCATGGTGTTCCTCAACCGCTATCTGCAGCGCGGCTTGCTGTTCGCCGTCCGCAACCTGCCCCTCCTGCTGCGCCCGGACACGCGGCTGTCGGTCTATCCCGGCCTGCTGAAGAGCTTCATCCTCGGCCTGGTCCCGGAGCGGACTTCGCAGCTGCTCCATCGCCTGGTCCGGCGCTTCTGGAAGAAACCGCAGCCCGGCGGTGCATCCTCGAACCATACTCCTTGAAACCTGCACCGCTGCCGTCGCCCCTGCCGGGGCAGCCGCATGAATGATCCGCCGCAGGGGCGAACTCATTCGCCGAAATGCCCCGCAAGGCGAATGAATTCGCCCCTACCGGCCGGAAACGATCGCCCTGCCAACCCTTGCTGCGAGCCGCACCATGCATCCCAGCCACGGCGTATTCACCATCTCCCTCGACTTCGAGCTGTACTGGGGCGTGCGCGACAACCGCAGCATTGCGCAGTACCGGGAGAACCTCGACGGCGTCCGCCAGGCGATCCCGGCCATGCTGCGGGCGTTCCGCGAGCACGGCATCCACGCCACCTGGGCGACGGTCGGCTTCCTGTTCTGCCGCGACCGGGACGAGCTGGAGCGCAACCGGCCCGCCCTGCTGCCCCGCTACCGCGACGAGACGCTCTCGCCCTACGCCTACCTGGCACGCACGCCGCAGCTGGAGCCGGCCTATCACTTCGCCCCCGAGCTGATCGAGCTGATCGGCCGGCACGAGCACCAGGAAATCGCCTCGCACACCTTCTCCCACTACTACTGCCTGGAAGCCGGCCAGTCGCCCGCCGCGTTCGAGGCGGACCTGCGCACCGCAGTGGCCATGGCCAGGCAGCGGGGGATCGTGCTGAGAAGCCTGGTGCTGCCGAGGAACCAGTGGAACCCCGAGTACCGCGACATCCTCCTCCGCCACGGCATCCTCTGCTATCGGGGCAACGAGGACGGTCGCATCTACCGCGCCTGCGAGGAGGCCGGCAACAGCCGCACGGACCGCGCGCTGCGCCTGCTGGACGCCTACCTCAACCTCTGCGGCCACAACACCCACGCCCTGGACGGCCAGCGCGGCCCCCCCTTCGACTTCCCGGCCAGCCGCTTCCTGCGCCCCTGGTCGCCGCGCCTGGCGCCGTTCGACGGGCTGCGCCTGGCGCGCATCAAGGACGCGATGACCGACGCGGCGCTGCGCCACCGGCTGTTCCACCTCTGGTGGCACCCGCACAACTTCGGCGCGCACACCGGGAAGAACATCGCGTTCCTGGAGCGGATCCTCGCCCACTACCGGCAGCTGCACGAGCGACACGAGCTGCAGTCGCTGAACATGGGCGAGCTGTGCCAGCTGGTCGCTGCCGGAGACGGGCAGGCGCAGGCCCGCGCCGCCAGCCGCCCCCGGCTCCTCAAGGCCGGGACCGCCCGGGACCGGGCCGACTGACGGCCCTCTCGCAGACCACAGGAGAACCACCATGCTGCCGTTCAAGAATGCACTCGTCCTGGCACCGCACACCGACGACGGCGAACTGGGCGCCGGCGCCACCATCGCCCGGCTGGTCGACCAGGGGGCGCGGGTGACCTACGTGGCCTTCTCCATCGCCGAGCAGTCGGTGCCCGAAGGCCTGCCCAGGGACATCCTGAAGACCGAGGTACGCCAGGCCACCGCCAGCCTTGGCATCGCGCCGGAAAACCTGATCGTCCTCGGTCACGAGGTCCGCAAGCTGAACTTCGCGCGCCAGGACATCCTCGAGGGGCTGATCGCCCTGCGCCGCGCCAACGCCTTCGATCTGGTGCTGATGCCCTCGCTCAAGGACATCCACCAGGACCACCAGACGGTGGCCCGCGAAGGCCTGCGCGCCTTCAAGGGCACCACCATCCTCGGCTACGAGCTGGTGTGGAACAACCTGTCCTTCGACACCACCGTCTTCGTCAAGGTCTCGGCCGAACAGCTCGGCCGCAAGGTGGAGGCCCTCCGCCACTACCAGTCGCAGCGGGGCAAGGACTACACCTCCGAGGAGTTCATCTTCGCCCTGGCCCGGACGCGCGGCGTGCAGATCGGCGCCGAGTACGCCGAGAGCTTCGAGGTCGTCCGCTGGGTCATGCCGTGATCGCCGAGACCCGCCTCGCCAAGCCAGGAGACTGCCCATGAGCGCCGCCCACTGGATCGACGCACGAGACACCTACAGGGACGACATCCAGGGCGTACGCGCCCTGGGGGCGATCCTGATCGCCATTTACCATATCTGGATCAACAAGGTGTCCGGCGGAGTCGACGTGTTCTTCGTCATCTCCGGATTCCTGATGACCGGGGTGCTGATCCGCCAGCTCGAGAGCAGCGCGCGGATCAGCCCGCTGCGGTTCTGGGGCAACCTGGTGAAACGCATCGCCCCCTCCGCCTGCACCGTGCTGCTGGCCACCCTGGCCCTCGGCTACTTCTTCGTGCCGGAGCCGCTGTGGACCCAGTTCATCCGCGAGGTCATCTACAGCGCCCTGCAGATCGAGAACCTCGGCCTGATGCAGTCGTCGGTGGACTACCTGGCGCGGGACCTGCCGCCCAGTCCGGTCCAGCAGTTCTGGGCACTGTCCATCCAGGTGCAGTTCTACGTCCTCCTGCCGCTGATCCTGGCCCCGCTGCTCGGGCGCTCGAAAGTGTCCGGCTCGCCTCTGCCCGGCATCGTGGCCATGGCCGCCATAGTCGCGGCCTCCTTCATCTATTCACTGCTCGAAACCGCCAGGAGTCCGGCCAGCGCCTATTTCGATCCGGCCACCCGCGCCTGGGAGTTCTTCACCGGGGCGCTGCTGGCCTTCCTGCTGCCGCACCTCAAGCCCGGCGCCGCGCTGCGCGGCGGCATGGGCGCCGCCGGCCTCCTGGCCCTGCTGCTGTGCGGCGTGCTGGTGCCGGCCAGCCAGCGGTTCCCGGGCTACATCGCCGCCATCCCGGTCGGCGCCGCCGTCCTGCTGATCGTCGCCGGCGCCGGGGGCGCGAGGCCGGCGGCCAACCGCCTGCTGGCCCATCCCTGGCTGACCGCCATCGGCAAGGTGTCCTTCGGCATCTACCTGTGGCACTGGCCGCTGCTGGTGTTCGCCCTCGAGTACACCGGCAGCCGGCGCCCGAGCCTGCCCCTGGGGCTGGCGATCATCCTGCTCGCCGTCGTGCTGGCGCTGGCGACGCACCGCTACATCGAGGAGCCCCTCCGAAAAAAGAAGTTCGAGCCCGGCAGGACCTGGGCTCCCTATCTGATTGGTGTCGCCTTCCTCGCTCCGGTGCTCGCCACCGCCGCGTCCTGGCACTACTACATCCACCACACCATCACCGCCCGGATGCACGACAGTCTGCAGCAGGCCCACAGCGACGACTTCACCAGCCTCGCGGAGCAGCAGGACGCCAGCCAGATCCCGCATGACGAACTGATCGCCGTGAAGGATCTGCTGCCCGACGCCTACGCCGACGGCTGCCACCAGGACATCACCTCCCCGGAAGTGAAGATCTGCACCTACGGCGACACCAGCGCCCAGGCCTCGGTCGCCCTGGTCGGCGGCTCGCACGCAGCACAGTGGCTGCCGGCGCTGGACGCCATCGGCAAGGAAAGCCGCGTGAAGATCCTCAACATCACCAAGAGCTCCTGCCCGCTCGGCCCGCTGGCCGACTCCGACCCCTCGTGCACCGAATGGAACCGCCTGCTGATCGAGCAGCTGTCGCTGCTCAGGCCCCTGGCGGTCGTCACCAACTCGACGCGAGCGACCCGCCCCGAATCGCCCGAGCACGTCCCGCCGTCCTACGTGGAGCAATGGAAGAAGCTGGAAAGCCTCGGCATTCCGGTGATCGCCATCCGCGACAACCCCACCTTCGACTTCGACGCCGCCACCTGCATAGCCCGGCACCCGGCCAATGCGCTGGCCTGCTCCAAGCCGCGCGAGCAGGCCCTGGCTGGAACCGATCCCTCCCTGGCCCTGCAGCGCAGCCTCGGCAATCTGCGCCTGATCGACATGTCGGAGTACTTCTGCACGCCGCGGACCTGCATCACCGTGACCAACGACCACCTGATGTACCGAGACGCCGAGCACCTCAACGTCCCCTACGTGCTGTCCCTGACTGAGAAGCTGGACGAGAAGCTGGAACGGGCCTTGCCGAACATATTCGCCTGCCCCTCGCCGGATGCCCTGAGGCAGACCCAGACCAGGAACTGAGGAGGCTGCCGCAGCCCCTCGAAACCGAATCAGCCTCGTGCGAAGCCAATCGTGAACGACAAAGATGCCTATCGACGCCTGTGCGCAACCGAACGCTCGATTCCCCTGTTCAGCCAGCCCTGGTGGCTCGACGCTACCGCGGGGGAGGACAACTGGGATGTCGCCCTCGTGGAAAGGCACGGCAGGATAGTGGCGACCCTGCCCTACTACGCGGAGAGGCGCCTGGGCCTGACCCTGCTCACCCAGCCCGCCCTCACCCAGACGCTGGGCCCCTGGCTGCGGCCAGACGACGGCGGGCCGGCCGCGACCTGCACCCGGCGCGACGGCCTGGTGCAGGCCCTGATCGAGCGCCTGCCGGACTGCCATCACTACGCCCAGAACTGGCACTACAGCCAGAGCGGCGGACTGCCGGCGGGCAAGGGCTTCCGGCAGACCACCCGCTACACCTACATCCTGCCCGACCTGAGCGACCCGCAGGCGCTGTGGAACGACCTGCAGGACAACATCCGCCGCGAGATCCGCAAGGCCCAGCAGCGCTTCGGGATCCGCATCCGCGACGATCTCGGCCTCGCCGAATTCCTGGCCCTCAACCGCCTGACCTTCGACCGCCAGGGCCTGCCACCGCCCCACGCCGACTCGCTGGTGGAACGACTCGACCGCAACTGCAGCGCCCGCCAGGCACGCCGGATCTTCATCGCCGAGGACGAGCAGGGGCGCCACCATGCGGGGGTCTATCTGATCTGGGACGAGAACAGCGCCTACTACCTGATGGGCGGCGGCAATCCCCAGCTGCGCAATAGCGGCGCCACCAGCCTGTGCATGTGGGAAGCGATCCGCTTCGCGGCGACCGTAACCCGGCGCTTCGATTTCGAGGGTTCGATGCTCGAGCCCGTGGAGCGCTTCTTCCGCGCCTTCGGTGCCATCCAGCAACCCTTCCTGCGCGTCTGCCGGACCCCCTCCCGGCTGCTCAGAACGGCGCTGTTCCTGCGCCACCTCAACGACTGAGCCCGCCGCCGCTCCGGCCCGGCGGCAGCCCGCGGCGCTAGCGCCCGCGCCCTCCCGACCCCACCGCCTCGCTCACCTCGTCGCCCAGCTCCCGGGCCGCGGACGGGGCGGCTTCCTCCTGGCCGTGCAGCCAGTCGACATCGGCATCCGGCGTGTAGCCGCTGACGATCCGGCACAGCAGCTCCCGCACCCGCGGGTAGTCGTCGACGCGGATCGCCTGGACCATCTCGACCATCAGCGCCTTGAGCTCCTCCCACGGCATGTGCACCTCGTTGGCGCGCATGATCATCGGGTGCTCGGTCGGCAGCACGTTGTCGCCGATCAGCAGCTCCTCGTAGAGCTTCTCCCCCGGACGCAGGCCGGTGAACTCGATGTCGATGTCGCCATCGGGGTTCGCCTCCGAGCGCACCGTCAGCCCGGAGAGATGCACCATCTTCTCCGCCATCTGGGCGATCTTCACCGGCTCGCCCATGTCCAGCACGAACACGTCGCCACTGTCGCCCATGGAGCCGGCCTGGATCACCAGCTGCGCGGCCTCGGGGATGGTCATGAAGTAGCGGGTCATTTCCGGATGGGTCACGGTGATCGGCCCGCCGCGACGGATCTGCTCGCGGAACAGCGGGATCACCGAGCCGGAGGAGCCCAGCACGTTGCCGAAGCGCACCATCACGAAGCGGGTGCGGTTGGGCTGCGCCGGCAGGTCGGGCTCGCCGTACAGCACCACCTGCGGCTCGCAGGCCAGCGCCTGCAGCACCAGCTCGGCCATGCGCTTGGTGCTGCCCATCACGTTGGTCGGGCGCACCGCCTTGTCGGTGGAGATCAGCACGAAGTTGCGCACGCCGGCGCGCAGGGCCGACTGGGCGGCGTAGAGGGTGCCCAGGGTGTTGTTGAGCACGCCCTCGGCCACGTTGTGCTCGACCATCGGCACATGCTTGTAGGCCGCCGCGTGGTACACGGTGTCGACCTTCCAGATCTGCATCACCTCGAGCATGCGCACCGGATAGCGCACCGAGCCGAGGGTCGACACCAGGCGCACCGGCAGGCTCTCCCGGGCGATGCGCTGCTCCAGCTCGTTCTGGATGGTGTAGAGATTGAACTCCGAGTGATCGAAGAGGATCAGCACGGTTGGCCCGCCGTCGAGGATCTGCCGGCACAGCTCGGCGCCGATGGAGCCGCCCGCCCCGGTCACCATCACCACCTGGCCGCGGATGCAGCGCTCCAGCAGCTCGGGGCGGGGCGCCACCGGATCGCGCCCCAGCAGGTCGGCGATGTCCACCGCCTTGAGATCCTCGACCTTGACCCGCCCGCCGGCCAGGTCGGCGATGCTCGGCATGGTGCGCACCGGCAGCGAGCAGGACTCGAGCATGTCGAGGATTTGCCGTCGCCGCGCCCGGCTGGCCGAGGGAATCGCCAGCAGGATCTCCTCGGCGCCGGTTTCCTTGAGCATGCGCTCGAGCAGGTTGGGCGGATACACCGGCAGCCCGGCGATCACCCGGTGGGCCAGCTGCAGGTCGTCGTCGATGAACGCCACCGGGCGCCGGCTGCGCCCCGCGATCAAGGCATGGACCAGCTGGTTGCCGGCCATGCCGGCCCCGTAGATCGCCACCCGGGGCAACCCGGACTGACGCAGCAGGGACGGCGCGCGCAGGTTGAACCAGTCGCCTGTGAAGTACTGGCGCATGGCGATGCGCAGCCCGCCCAGCAGCAGCAGGCTCAGCAGCCAGTAGTGGAAGACCAGCGAGCGCGGCACCGCGGCGGCAGCCTCGCCGGCCAGGAGGACGACCAGCGCCAGCAGCAGCGCCGACAGGCTCACCGCCTTGGCGATGGCGAACAGCGCGGCATTGCCGAGGCGACGCATCACCGCCCGATACATCCCCAGGCGAATGAACACCGGCACGGCCAGCGCGGGGGTGACGAGGAACAGCCAGGCATGGTGGCCGAAGGGCTCGACGAGACCGGCATCGCCCAGCCCCCCGTGGAGCGCCAGCCACAACGCCAGCCAGATCAGCGGCACATCGGTCGCGAGCTGCAGCAGGCGCTTGTGGCCCGAAGGGAGGCGCAACAGCCGATAACGGAGAGAAGCCCGGTTCGCGCTCATGAACACCACCATTGCCCATATAAAAGGTTAAGCCTTTCTGCAAAGGTAGTTCACCGGGCGGCACTTCGCCGTCGGGTGCTCACTTCAGTATTACCGGGACTGCGGAGCCCCGATCGGACACGCCAACAAGCCGTCATCCGACATGCTGCATGCCAAGTGGATGCCATGTGGATGTCAAAAGCGCCGACACATGGCAGAATCCGGCTATACGTAAAAAACTTGCAGGGTGGGCGTCGCCGAAGGCGCCGGCCGATCGCAAGACAAGGACGAAAACCGCATGAGCAGCAGCCTCACGCCCGAGCAGCAAGCATCCAGCCCGCAGCACGCCTGGTACCTCATCCAGTGCAAGCCGCGCCAGGACGAGCGCGCCGAAGAGAATCTGCAGCGCCAGGGCTACACCTGCTACCGCCCCCGCCACACCCGCGAACGCCTGCTGCGCGGACAGCGCCAGATGCTCGAAGAGTCGCTGTTTCCCGGCTACCTGTTCATCCAGCTCAGCCAGCTCGACAACTGGGCACCGCTGCGCTCCACCCGCGGCGTCAGCCGCGTGGTCGGCTTCGGCAACCAGCCCCTGCCCGTCAGCCAGGAACTGATCGACTGCCTGCAGCAACGCTGCTGCGCCGTCCCCGCCGAACAGCTGCTCGAAGCCGGCGACAGGGTGCGCCTCAACGACGGCGCCTTCGCCGAGCTGGAAGCCATCTTCCTGTCCATGGACGGTAACGAGCGCGTGGTACTGCTGATGAACATACTGCACCGGGAACAGAAAGTCCGCGTGCCGCTATCAAGCATTCGCAAGGCCGAATAACCGGAATAGGGAAAAAAGCTTACAGACAGGAGCCTGTGACAGACCACACAATAAATGGCTGATAAACGGACCCAGGGAACAGGGCTACCCCAGTAGCACCCCCCATAATCTCGACTCGACTGCCGAACCGGACACGCAAGCTGCGTGTAGCCGGCTGGCATGCATATGCACAAAGCCACGTTCTCAGGATATGACGGAAAATCCTGGGGCGGTAGCGTGCCCGAAGTGCGGCAACCACGGCCCCGTTAACGGACTGACATCATGGCCTACCCGCAAATCCTGCATCACGGCGCCGCCCACGGCGTCACCGGCTCCTGCCACCAGCTGCTGCTGGATAACCAGCATAGCCTGCTGATCGACTGCGGACTGTTCCAGGGAGCGGAAACCTCCGCCGACGGCCTGGGCAACGCCGAGCAGCTGCAGATCGGCTTCGACACCCGGAACATCCGGGCGCTCGTCGCCACCCACGTGCACGTCGACCACATCGGCCGCCTGCCGCAACTGCTCGCCGCGGGCTTCAAGGGACCGATCCTGTGCAGCGAGCCCTCGGCGCGCCTGCTGCCGCTGGTGCTGGAAGACGCCTTCCGCCTCGGCGTCAGCCGCGACGCGAAACTGCTCGAGCGCTATCTCAGCCTGATCGGGATGCGCACCATCGCGCTGCCGTACAAGACCTGGTTCAGCATAGTCGACGATCCGCAACTGCACGCGCGCATCCGCCTGCAACGTGCCGGCCACATCCTCGGCTCGGCCTATGTGGAGTGCGACCTGCGCTATCGCAGCAGCGGCGAAAAACGGCGCATCGTCTTCTCCGGCGACCTGGGCGCCACCCATACGCCCCTGCTGCCGGCGCCGAAATCGCCGTGGAAGGCCGACACCCTGGTGCTGGAAAGCACCTACGGCGACCGCCGCCACGCCTCGCGCGCCAACCGCCGCCGGCAACTGCAGGCGGTCATCGAGAAGGCCCTGGTCGACAACGGCAGCGTGCTGATCCCGGCGTTCAGCATCGGCCGCACCCAGGAACTGCTGTACGAACTGGAAGACATCATCCACCGGATGAAGCTCCCCGCCGCGGAGAAGAGCGGCGCCCCGCAGGACAACCCCTGGCCCGGCCTGCCGATCGTGCTCGACTCGCCGCTGGCCAGCCGCTTCACCGAGGTCTACCAGCAGCTGCAACCCTACTGGGACAAGGAAGCGCTGCGCCGCGTCGGCAAGGGCCGCAACCCGCTGGGGTTCGCCAACCTGATAACCGTCGACAGCCACAGCGACCACCTGAGCATGGTGCGCCACCTGGCGCAGAGCGGCCGCCCGGCCATCGTCATCGCTGCCAGCGGCATGTGCGCCGGCGGCCGGATCGTCGACTACCTCAAGGCAATGCTCGGCGACAGACGGCACAATGTGGTGTTCGTCGGCTATCAGGCCAAGGGCACGCCCGGCCAGGCCATCCAGCAATACGGCCCGCGCGGCGGCTACGTCGACCTCGACGGCGAGCGCATCGACATCCGCGCCGGCGTCGAAACCCTGGGCGGCTACTCCGCCCATGCCGACCAGCAGGGACTGGTCAGCTTCGTCACCCGCATGCGCCACTGGCCGAGCGAAATCCGCCTGGTGCATGGCGAGGACATCGCAAAACGGCAATTGGCCCGTGCCTTGCAAGAGCAATACAGGCAAAATGCGCGCACAGTGACGATCGAGACCGGTCTGTAGAAAGCCGCTGAACTGCCGATAGATACAATCTGCAGCTCAGGCGCACATTCTGCAGGCCTGCGCTGCACCTCTGATATCTCCTTGCCACACCGATATCGGCAAGTTCACCAGCTGTAAACAACGAGGACGTTGAACATGCGTAAAACCCTTACCGCCTTCTCCATCGCCCTGGCACTGGCCTCCGGCCAGGCCATGGCGGATCAAGCAACCGCTGACAAGATGGTCGCCGCAGACGTCGTGACCGTAGAGCAGGCCCAGGCCATCGCAGCTGCCACCACCGACGAGGCTCTTGCCGAAGCCGTCGCCGCCCTGGTAGCCAATGCGAAGACCGCGGAGGCCGCTGCCGCCATCGTCAAGGCCGCCATCGAGGCCGCCCCGACTACTGCCGCAGAAGCCATCACCAGCAAAGCTGTAGCCGCTGTAGCCGTGGCAGGCAAGGAAGTCTTTGCCGCAGCAGTCGCCAAAGCCGCCGTCGAGGCTGCCCCGGCTGCTGTTCAAGCTAAAGTGATCTCGGCGGCCAACGCGGCAGCCCAGACGATCGACATGGTGGTGAGCCCCACCGTGGACGGCAAAGCCGTTGTCACCATCAAAGGCGACGTCGTGGTCAGCGCTGCAGGTGGCCCCGACGATACCGGTACCGGTACCGGTCCTAGCAACACCACCAACGGCATGCCGAACGGCGGCAGCGGCGGCGGCGGCGGCGGCGACAAGCCTGTCAACCCGAATCCTGCCAGCCCGAACTGATCGGCCTCCCGGACTCCCCCCCCCGATGGCGGCAGGAATGCCGCCATCCCGGTAACCATCCCCTGCCCCTTGCAGGAAAGGAATTTTTTTCAATGAGCAAGAAACTGCACATCAGCCTGCTGGCGCTGGCCGTCTCCGCCGCCAGCAGCAGCGTGCTGGCCCTGGAGGCCGCGAGCATCAAGCTGGCCGACGGCCTCGAATTCACCCCGACCCTGCAGGTCAGCGAACGCTACGACGACAACTTCCGCGAAGTGGAACGCAACGAGGAGTCGTCCTGGATCACCACCATCGCCCCGACCTTCAGCCTCGGCGCCGAAGGCCGCAAGAGCGCCTACAAGCTGAGCTACACCGCGGTCAGCGACACCTTCCACTCGAGCCACAAGGACAACAACACCGACCATCACCTGACGGCCGATGCCGGTTTCGAGTTCGATGCGCGCAACCGCCTGAAGCTGAATGCCGGCTACCACGACATCGAGGAGACCGCTTCGGTCGACCAGAATGTCGAGAACGACATGTACAACACCAAGAACGTCGGTGGCGTGTACACCTTCGGTGCCCAGAGCGCCCGTGCGCAGATCGACTTCGGTGCCAACTACGAGGAACTGCGCTACACCAACAGCAACGGCCTCAATGCCGACAAGGAGCGCGACACCACCGCGCTGCGCAGCACCTTCTACTACCGCATCGCGCCGAAGACCAAGGCCCTGCTGGAAGGTCGCTACACCGACTACGACTACACCAACACTGCCGGCCGTCGCAAGAACAGCGACAACACCGGCCTGCTTGCCGGTCTGACCTGGGAAGCCACCGCCAAGACCACCGGTACCGCCAAGTTCGGTCGCGAGAAGAAGGACTTCGACGATTCGAGCATCGGCGAAAAGTCCACCGGCATGTGGGAAGTTGGCGCCACCTGGGAGCCGCGCACCTACTCGCGCTTCAACCTGAAAACCCGCCGCGGCTTCGACGAGGGCGAGGACAACGCTTCCACCATCAAGACCCAGGCCACCACCCTGAGCTGGGAACATGACTGGGCCGAGCGCCTGACCTCCAACGTCAGCTACACCCGCAGCGACCGCGAGTACCAGGACATCACCCGCGAAGACAAGCTCGACAGCTTCGGCATCGGCCTGACCTACGAAATGCGTCGCTGGCTGGACGTCGGCATCGGCTACAAGTATGCCGAGAACGACTCCGACGCCATCAACGAGAGCTACGAGCGCAACATCTACGCCCTGACGCTCAACGCCAGCCTGTAATCCCTTGCAGCCGGCCAGGAGGGGGCGAACGCCCCCTCCCATCTGCACCGCACCAACAGAGAACCCGAGCCACATGGTCATCCGTTACTTCCTCCGCCTGATCCTCGGCCTGATCCTGCTGAACAGCAGCATGGCCATGGCTGAAGGCAACTCCACCTACAAGCTGGCCTCCGGCGACGTCATCCGCATCAGTGTCTTCGGCGAACCCGACCTCAGCTTCGAGGAAGTACGCCTCAACGATGCCGGCATCTTCTCCTACCCCTTCATCGGCGAAGTGCGCGCCAAGGGCAAGACCGCCACGGAAATCGAAAAGGTGCTCACGGAAAGCCTCAAGGGCGACTACCTGGTCGACCCGCGCGTCTCGGTCAGCGTGCTGGAGTATCGCGAGTTCTTCATCAGCGGCGAAGTCAAGACACCCGGCGGCTATAAGTTCCAGCCCGGCCTGACCCTACGCCGCGCCGTGGCCCTGGCAGGCGGCCTGACCGAGCGCGCCTCGACCGGTCGCATCACCATCATTCGTGACCAGGATTCCAGCCGTACTCCGCAACCGGCCACCCTCGACACCATCGTCATGCCCGGCGACACCATCACCATTGACCAGGGTTTCTTCTAAGAATGGAAAGCAACGCCCAGATTAACGAGCGCAACCTGATCGCCCAGCGCGTCGACGAGGACGATGACGAGATCGACCTGCTGCAGCTGTGGCAGACCATCTGGCGGCGCAAGTGGAGCATCATCACCCTGGTGCTGGTGGTCACAATGGTGGCCGTGCTCGCCGTGCTGAACATCACGCCGATCTACCGCGCCGGCGCCACCCTGCTGATCGAACAGAAGCAGGCAAACGTGGTGTCCATCGAACAGGTCTACGGCCTGGACGGCACCGGCAACGAATACCTGCAGACCCAGTTCGAGCTGCTCAAGTCGCGCGCCCTCGCCGAGCGCGTGGTCAAGCAGCTGAACCTGACCACCCACCCCGAATTCGACCCGCGCCAGCAGCCCGAGCCGCTGATCGACATCGGCGGCCTGCTGGCCAACTTCAAGCTCAGCCAGGTCGTGCCCGCCACCCTGCCGGAAGACCTGGAGGAAGGCGTCGACCCGACCGAAGCGATGATCCTCGATGCGGTCACCAAGGCCTTCATGGAACGCATCAGCGTCGCCCCGCAAGGCAAGAGCCAGCTGGTGCGCGTCGAGGTCGAGATGGCTGATGCGCGCATGGCCGCCAAGGCCGCCAACGCCCTGGCCAACGGCTTCATCGAAGGCCAGCTGGAAGCGACCATGGAAATGTCCATGACCGCCACCAACTGGATGAACAGCCGTCTCACCGAGCTGCGCGTCAAACTCAAGGATGCCGAGGACAAGCTGCAGGCCTTCCGCGAGAAGGAAAATCTGGTGGACATCGACGGCGTGGCGACCATCAGCGCCGCCGAGCTGTCGGCTACCAGCGATCGCATGGTCGACGCGCGCCGCCAACGCGCCGAGGCGGAGAGCATGTACCGGCAGATCCAGTCCAGCCGCGGCGGCGGCTGGGAAAAGCTCGCCAGCATCCCGGCAGTACTGGGCGACCCGCTGATCCAGCAGTTCAAGGCCAACCAGGCCAAGGCCCAGGCCAAGGTGGACGAGCTGTCCAAGCGCTACGGCGCCCGCCACCCGACCATGGAGGCCGCGCGCACCGAACTGGCCGCCGCTTCCGCCAGCCTGCGCGGCCAGGTCGAGCAGGTGGTCGCCGGCATCGAGCGTAACTACCAGCTGGCCGTGGCCAACGAAGGCTCGCTGCGCGCCTCGGTGGACGCCAACAAGGCACAGATCCAGAACATCTCGCGCAAGGAATTCAAGCTGCGCGAACTGCAGCGCGAGGTGGATGCCAACCGCGCCCTGTACGACACCTTCCTCAGCCGCCTGAAGGAAACCAGCGCCACCTCCGACCTGGAAAGCGCCAACGCCCGCGTGGTCGACCAGGCCGCGGTGCCGACCGAGCCGGTCAAGCCGAAGAAGCCGCTGATCGTCGCCATCGCCGGCCTGCTCGCCCTGTTCGTTGGCATCGGCCTGACCCTGCTGCTGGAAGCGCTGAACAATACCTTCAAGAGCACCGAGCAGGTGGAGAACAAGCTGAACCTGCCAGTGCTGGGCATCCTGCCGCTGGTCAAGAACAAGCAGCGCGCGGAAGTCGCCCACCTGTTCAGCGACAACAAGGACCGCAGCTTCAGCGAATCGATCCGTACCATCCGCACCGGCGTGGTGCTCTCCGGCATGGACGATCCGCACAAGATCCTGGTGATCACCTCCTCCGTCCCCGGCGAAGGCAAGAGCACCGTGGCCGCCAACCTGGCCATGGCCCTCGGCCAGATGGAAAAGGTGCTGCTGATCGACGCCGACATGCGCCGCCCGACCCTGGCGAAGAACTTCGACTTCGCGGTCGGCACCCCCGGCCTGGCCAACCTGATCGCCGGTACCGCCAAGCTGGAGGAGTGCATCAAGCACGTCGACGGCATCGACATGCTCAGCGCCGGCGCCGTGCCGCCGAACCCGCTGGAGCTGCTGTCGTCGTCGCGCTTCGAGAAGGTCCTCGAATTCCTGCGCAGCAAGTACGACCGCGTGGTGATCGACTCGCCGCCGACCCAGGCGGTCAGCGACGCCACCGTGCTCGCCACCCACGCCAACGCCCTGCTCTACGTGGTCAAGTCCGAAGCCACGCCCGTTCCGCTGGCGCAGAAAGGCGTCGGCCAGCTGTTGCAGAACAACGCCCCGGTCACTGGCGTCATCCTCAACCAGGTCGACATCCAGAAGGCCAAGAAACAGGGCTACAGCTACGGCGGCTACTACGACTACTACGGCTACAGCAACGACGCCCAGAAGGCATAAATCGCCGAGCCCGCCGTAGGGGCGAATTCATTCGCCACGAACCGATCGCTCCCACGCTCCGGCGTGGGAGCGCATCACCGGCCGCTCTGCGGCCCTGCTGCAATCCCGATCATTCCCACGCTCCCGCGTGGGAACGCATCACCAGCCGCTCTGCGGCCATACCGTGATACCAGAACACTCCGATGATCGACCTGCACAACCACCTGCTCCCCGGCATCGACGACGGCGCACCCGACCTGGAAACCGCCCTGCGACTGGCGCGCATCGCGGTACAGGACGGCATCACCCACATCGTCTGTACTCCGCACATCCACCCCGGCCGCTACGACAACGACCGCCAGAGCATCCACCAGGCCCACCACAGCCTCACCACCGGCCTGGCCGAGGCCGGCATCGAGCTGCAGGTGAGCTGGGCCGCCGAGGTACGCTTCGGCATGGAACTGATGGCCAGCCTCGCCGAAGGCGCCCTTCCCTTCCTCGGCCGCTGGCAGGACAGGAAAGTGCTGCTGCTGGAGTTCCCGCACAGCGAAGTCCCCTTCGGTGCGGAACGACTCACTGCCTGGCTGCTGCAGCGCAATGTCGTGCCGATGATCGCCCACCCCGAACGCAACAAGGGCATCATGCGCGCGCCGAACAAGCTCAAGCCCTTCATCGAACAGGGCTGCCTGCTGCAAGTCACCGCCGGAGCCGTTGCCGGCCACTTCGGCGGTACCGCCCAGGACATCGCCCACACCCTGCTGCAACAGGGCCTGGTGACCATCCTCGCCAGCGATGCCCACAACGAGCAGCACCGCCCGCCCCGACTCTCCGAAGGAATGGAGCACGCCGCACACATCGTCGGCGACAGCCAGGCCGAGCGCCTGGTCAAGGACATCCCCTGGCAGATCGCCCAACACCACTTCGTTTGAACAGCAGCCCCTCCCCACAAGGGGAGAGGCACAGCACTCCGCGCCGGTCAAACACCCGCAGAAGAACACCCCAGCTCGATGACCACCACCGTCCCGCTCCCCAGTCGGAGCCGCAGCCGCTCGCGCAGCACCACGCAAGACGCGAAGCCGCTCGCCCAGCGCCTCGCCATGCTGCTGGCCATCGCCCTCAGCCTGCCGCTGCTCTACGCCGGCAGCCGCCTGCTGCTCGCCGCCATCGCGGCCTACCAGACCCAGGCCTTCCTCGACGACTGGACCGCCAAGGGCGAAGAGCCCAGCCCGCGTGCCTGGCAGGTCGCCCATGACGCCGCGCAGCACGCCGTCGATCTCCATCCCGGCGACAATGGCGAGTACCTGCAGCGCCTCGGTCATGTCCAGCAGTGGAAACAGTACCGCCAGCCGTTCCGGGCCGCCGAGGCCGAGCAGTCGCGCCGCGCCGCCCTGGAGGCCTTCCGCGCCGCCAGCCGGGTCCGTCCGACCTGGCCGGCCAACTGGACCGCCCTGGCCTACGCCAAGCTCTACCTACTCGAGCTCGACGGCGAGTTCACCCATGCCCTCGAACAAGCCCGCAACCTCGGCCCGACGCGCCTCGCCATCAACCGCAGCCGGGCGGAAATCGGCCTGATCGCCTGGCCGCAACTGGACACGCAACAGCGCCAGGCGACTCTCGAAGCCGCGCGCATGACCGTTAACCACAGTACAGGCGAGGCACGGAAGTTGCTTGAAATCGCCGAACACACCGGTATGACCGCGGTGCTGTGCGACAGCCTCGCTGCCACCGAGAAGCAGGATCGCAAGATCTGCCAGTAACACACCAGTCACCCGCAACGCGGCGCAATCCATGCGCCCGCTGCCCGTACACAGGCTCAGGACGATGCCCAAGACCTCCACTGCCCACCAGGACACTCCCCGGGCCCCGCACCGCAGAGCCATGACCGCGCCATTGGTCAGAACAAGCCTCCAGCGGCATGATGCCCAATCCCGGGGCGATAGCGTTCCACTCCAGAACAAGGCTCATCCCGTGACCCGCAAACGCGAAACCATCCTGCCCGGCGGCCGCGGCCTGACCTTCTGGGGTCAATGGCTAGTAGCCATCACCCTGGCCATCCTGCTACTCGGCGCACTGGCCATCCTCAAGACCGGTGAACTCGGTACCCCCTACCGCACCCTCGCCGTATTCGCGGTGCTTGCCTCGGTGCCCGCCTACGCCCTGCTGCGCGTCTACGACAAGCGGCACGGCTACCTCACCGGCCTGGGCCGCCTGCTCGGCGGCTGGATGCTGCTGCTGGCAGGCCTCACCGCAGTGGCCTTCGTCACCAAGACCAGCGAACTGTTCTCCCGCGAAGTCACCCTGACCTGGGCATTGCTCGGCTTCGCCATCCAGGCCGGCAGCTACCTGCCGCTACAGCACGTATCGCGTCGCTATCACCAGAAGCTGCAGACCGAGCGCACCTCGCTGATCGTCGGCACCGGCGACCTCGCCCTGGAGCTGGCCGACAAGCTGGTACGCCAGCGGCACGAGCCCCTGGTCGGTCTGGTCGCCTCCGACAGGTCAGAACTGCCCAGCAACAGCCTCTACCCCGTCCTGGGCGGGCTCGAGCACCTGCGCGCGCTGATCGCCGAGCACAACATCCGCCGGCTGTACATCGCCCTGCCGCTGGCCGAGGCCGAGCAGATCGAGGGCCTGTACATCGACTTGCTGGACGCCAACGTCGACGTGGTGTGGATTCCCGACCTGGCCAGCATGATGCTGCTCAACCACTCGGTCAGCGACATCGATGGCCTGCCGGCCATCCATCTCAACGAAAGCCCGCTGACCGCCTACCCCACCGCCGCCTTCACCAAGGCGGCGATGGACCGCATCGTCGCCCTGCTGGCGCTGCTCGCCCTCAGCCCGCTGATGCTGACCATCGCTCTGCTGGTCAAGCGCTCCTCTCCCGGCCCGGTAATCTTCAAGCAGAAGCGCCACGGCTGGAACGGTCAGGTCATCGAGGTGTGGAAGTTCCGCTCCATGCGCATGCACGACGACAAGGACGTCAAGCAGGCAACCCGCAACGACGACCGCATCACCCCCATCGGCCGCTTTATCCGTCGCACCTCCATCGACGAACTACCGCAGTTCATCAACGTACTGCAGGGGCGCATGTCGCTGGTCGGCCCGCGTCCGCACGCGATGGCGCACAACGACTACTACACCGGCAAGATCGACGCCTACATGGCCCGCCACCGCATCAAGCCCGGCATCACCGGCCTGGCGCAGGTCAGCGGCTGTCGCGGCGAGACCGAAACCCTGGACAAGATGGCCAAGCGGGTCGAGCTGGATCTGACCTATATCAACAACTGGTCGGTGTGGCTGGACATCAAGATCCTGATCAAGACGCCGTTCACCTTGCTTTCCAAAGACATCTACTGACACCAGAAGGCACTTGACCTCAGGTGCGAGTTCGCAATTCGCCTTAGCATCGGGAAGCCTCAAAGGACTGCCATGAACATCACCATCGCCGGTACCGGCTACGTCGGACTATCCAATGCCGTGCTGCTCGCCCAGCACAACAATGTCATCGCCCTGGATATCGTTCAGGCCAAGGTAGACCTGATCAACGACCGCCAGTCGCCCATCGAGGACAGCGAAATCGAGCGCTACCTCGTGGAGCAGCCTCTCCAGCTCAGAGCCACCCTCGACAAGGAAGAGGCCTACCGCAATGCCGATTTCGTGATCGTCGCGACCCCGACCGACTACGATCCCGAAACCAACTACTTCAACACCCGTAGCGTCGAAGCCGTTATCGAGGACGTGCTGGCCATCAACCCGGATGCGGTCATGGTGATCAAATCCACGGTGCCGGTCGGCTACACCAAGAGCGTTCGCGAGAAATACGACTGCCCGAACATTCTCTTCTCCCCGGAGTTCCTGCGCGAAGGCAAGGCGCTGTACGACAACCTCTACCCGTCGCGGATCATCGTCGGCGAACGCTCCGAGCGAGCCGAAACCTTCGCCGCCCTGCTGCAGCAGGGCGCCATCAAGCAGGACATCCCCACGCTGTTCACCGACAGCACCGAAGCCGAAGCCATCAAGCTGTTCGCCAACACCTATCTGGCCATGCGCGTGGCCTACTTCAACGAGCTGGACTCCTACGCGGCCACCCACGGCCTGGATACCCGCCAGATCATCGAGGGCGTAGGGCTGGATCCGCGTATCGGCAGCCACTACAACAACCCCAGTTTCGGTTATGGCGGTTACTGCTTGCCGAAAGATACCAAGCAACTGCTGGCGAACTATGCAGACGTGCCCAGCAATCTGGTTGGCGCCATTGTCGAAGCGAACCGCACACGCAAGGACTTCATCGCCGAAGATATCCTGCGACGCAACCCCAAGACTGTTGGCATCTACCGACTAGTGATGAAGGCCGGATCGGACAACTTCCGTGCCTCAGCCATTCAGGGGGTAATGAAGCGTATCAAGGCCAAGGGTGTCGAAGTGATCGTGTACGAGCCGGTATTGGAAGAAAACGAGTTTTTCAACTCACGGGTAATCACGGATTTGGCCGAGTTCAAAAAATCAGCCGATTTAATCATCGCCAACCGAATTACCGACGACATACGCGACGTCGCGGACCATGTCTATAGTCGCGACTTGTTTGGCGCAGATTGATATGACCGTCCGCGTCGAAAAAACAGAAGGTAGCTTGAAGAAGAAAGCCGTCAGAGGTGCTGTAGTTAGCATGTCTGCACAGATGGCGACCATTCTCATCCAAGTGACTTCCATTATCACGCTGTCGCGGCTACTACCGCCTGAAGACTTCGGCATCATCGCCATGATCGCGGCCATCACAGCGTTCATGGGACTCTTCCGGGATATGGGGCTGTCGACAGCCTCAATCCAGAAAGGCACACTGAGTCACGCTCAAACAAACATGCTCTTCTGGTTGAACCTTGCAGCCGGCGTAACTCTGATGCTGATTGTGATGGCCTTGTCACCGGTCATTGCATGGTTCTACAAGCGTCCGGAGGTGCAAGCCGTCACCATACTGATGGCTGTAACCTTTCTGTTTTCGAGTCTGGGTGCTCAGCATGCAGCATTGATGAAGCGCGAACTGCGCTTCAAGCCTCTTGCGGTCGCCGACATCAGTGGCGCAGCCATCAACCTTCTGCTCGCCATTATCCTGGCTCTTAATGGCTGGGGTTATTGGGCTCTGGCATGGGGAACTGTAGTCGGTGCACTTTTCACCAGCCTGCTTTATTTCTTTTTTTCCAACTTCAAGCCTGGCCTGCCACGCAAGGCGGATGGCATGCGTCAACTGATTGGATTCGGAGCGAATGTCACAGCCTTCGAGTTCTTCAACTACTTTCATCGCAACTTCGACAACATCCTGATCGGCCGCATATGGGGGGCAACGGCACTTGGCTTCTACAGCCGCGCCTATCAGATGATGATGTTGCCTATCGCCAGCCTTCGCGCTCCTATTAACGCCGTTGCATTTCCGGTCTTGAGCAGGCTGAAGAATGAACCGGAATCTTTTCGCCGTTATTATTGTCAGATCACATCGCTTCTGGCGTTTCTATCCATGCCGACAATGGCCTTTCTGACGATCAATGCCGAGTCGGTCGTGGTCCTGGCATTGGGCAAACAATGGATTGAGGTTGCCCCCATCTTCGTCTTCCTAGGACTCTGTGGCTTCATTCAACCGGTTGCGGGCCTGCGTGGCCTCGTCATGCTGAGTCTAGGTATGTCGCGCCGCTATCTTGCCTGGGGATTCTGGAATGCCGTTATTGTCTGTATTTCTTTCTGCATTGGGGTTGCATGGGGCAGCGTAGGGGTTGCATGTGCCTATGCCATTGCCAACTACCTTATCCTCTATCCGTCTATGCTGTTCATTTTCAACAAGACCCCCTTATCGCCGAGAGATTTTTTTTCGTCCATTGAGGTTCCGGCTACTGTTTCGATTCTTGCAAGTGCGGGAACAATTCTGACAACGAACACTGGCATATTCAGGCAGGAGTCGGCGCTCATTGCGCTTTTGCAATCAGGGATCTGCTTCCTTTTTATCTTTATCGCCATCCTGGTTGGCTTGCCTTCCGGCCGAAAATCCATCCAGACCTACCTTCGCCTGGTCAAAGAACTGCGCCGATGAATTCATACAATAACTCCCGTGTCAGCAAATCAAATGAATAACTCCTCTGCGAACATCAAGAAACGCATCAAGCCTATTTTTCGTGCAGTAGATGCATTTGCCATGTCTTTTGCTGTCAAGAGCCAGTTGACCTCGAGCCTGTACTGCTTGCTCTGGGGTGGATTTGGTCGGAAACTGCAATCCGTGCTTGCCGGCAAGATTGCCTACACCGCCTCACTGGAAAACCCGAGGATAAATACCAGTCTTTTTCGACAAAACACTCATCGCCTAGGTATTCCCCTAAAAAACTCCACGCAACATGATCGAGCGTGCCATCGAGCTTGGAGCTTATTCGCCTAGCGCATGCAATAGAACTCCTTACGAGTTTCGCATCTTCGACGATCCCGCACTGATCTCAAAAATCATCAAACTACCCGGCGGAACATCAGGATTCGGGGAACAAGTGTCCGCCGTTGCAGTTATCGTCGGAAAACTACGCAACTACTTCGACCAACATGATCGGCACTGCATTTACACGGATGCTTCCCTGGCCGCCATGTCGTTTGTTTACGCGCTGGAAGTCCAAGGCCTAGGCTCTTGCTGCATCAACTGGCAAGACATTGAGGCCAGAGAAGAGTAAATGGACTCACTAATGAAACTTGCCAAGGATAAACGCCCGATCATGTTCGTTTCCTTTGGCTGGCCGGACCCGGCAGGAATGGTTGCCTGCTCAACCAAAAAGCCTCAAAGGGTGCTGTGCAATTACAATATGGACAACTGATGAAACCGCTAACTATCGAAATCCATGGAACCGGCATCCACAACCGTGGTGCCGAGCTTATGTCTATTGCCATTGCCGAGCGCATGCGCAGCACATTCCCGGACGTGAGGATCGTGGTTTCCTCTTGGTTTGGTAGTGCACAGGACATTTCACGCTATGGATTCCTGAACCATTGGGAGAATGCTGGAAAATTTGGCATGATGCGCAGCGTCTTGCGCCTCGTACAAACCATCGGGCAAAAAGATGTCATCAGCCCTGCCGATGTAGATGTGGTGCTCGATGCCTCCGGGTTTGGCTTCTCCGATCAATGGGGTTCGCGGCAGGCAAGAATACTAACCCAGAAAATGAACCGCTTTTATCGCAAGAAACAACCATTGATCCTGTTGCCGCAAGCATTAGGAGGCTTTGAAAATCCGGAAGTCGCAGCCTGGTGCCGAAAGCTATTTGAGCGCGCATCTTTTGTTTGTGCACGCGACACCCAATCGTTCGCATACGCGAAGCCCTTGGTTGCGACCGAAAAAATCCGCCTTTACCCGGACTTCACTATTGGCGTTAGCGCCAAAATCCCTGCGGACATGAATATCCCCCAAAACTTTGCCGCCATCGTCCCCAACATGCGCATGCTGGATAAAACCGGCGAATCCGAGGCATACCTGGAGTTTCTCCGGCATGCAGTCGAGCGGATTTCCAGTGCGGGCTTGGTACCGACGTTCCTTATCCATGATGCTCATGAGGATAAGCGGGTCATTGAGCTGATGGGGGAGCGTTATATGCAACTGCCTGTTTTGACTCACTCGGACCCCCGAGTCCTCAAAGGAATTCTGGGCAAAGCAAACTTCGTCATTGGCTCGAGATTTCATGCACTGGTAAGTGCACTTTCCCAGGGAGTTCCTTGCATCGGCGCTGGTTGGTCGCACAAGTACCCTGAATTATTCCGAGATTTCTCCTGTCAACACCTGCTGATTTCGGATCTATCCGACAAACACCTACTGGAAACCACAATTGACAAACTATGCTCCTCAAGTTCGCGCAATAAAATTGCAGAAGACATACGTGAATCGTCAGAAAAAATGAAAAAACGCGTCATCGCAATGTGGACCGAAGTTGAGTCAAGCATCAAACACGCAATTGATCGCAAAAAATAAACCACAGAAATGCAAACAACGATGACATCTTTTATGTTACCCAATAGAGACCTCCCACTTGTCTCCGTAATCATACCAACGAGAGATAGAGCCTCGGTTTTCTATCAAGCCTTGGAATCGGTAGGCGAACAAACCTACCCTCACATAGAAGTAATTGTCATTGACGACTACTCAAGCGAAAGCCTGAACCATGTAACTCAAGACTTTCGGAGCAAATTTCCAAACATTCGGATTATCACCCATAGAAACCCCAGCCCTAAGGGTGGCGGATTCTCCAGAAAACATGGTACCGAAAAAGCAAGCGGCGAACTCGTCTGCTTCCTGGATGACGATGACCTTTACTTACCAGACAAAATCGCGACCCTCGAGCGCTACCTTCACGAGCACCCTGATGTAGACGCCGTATTCGGACGAGTCGTCGTTCGAAACAAAGATGGAGAAGACAAGCTCCTTGACTACAGCAAATATGAGCAACCTCTGACCAAGACAGAAGACATAGTAAGACTACAAACAAATGGCTCTCTTGTCAGAAAGAACTCTCTTAAAAAGGCAAACTTCAATCCTGATCTAAAAAAATTTCAGGATACACAGTTTCATTTAGAACTATGCCGAAAGTGCGCTGTCCATCTAATAGAAAACCCAGTAGCCATATGGCACAAAAACTACTCAAAAAATCAAGTTTCCCACATCAGTCCTAGCAACTCCAAAACTGTCCTCGAGCAATTCAATGAACTCCACAACTATCTTTTATCCACAAACTCTATCAACACTCAAGACAAGAAATTCCTGAAAAACCAAAAGATCAAATACATTGCAAAGCTTGCAGACTTCCGAGATTTCCTTCACGCCTCACAGGCTGAGTCAATCATCCACCGAGCACTAAGCCTCATTTACCGCGCATACTACTTCTCCAGATCACTTTATAGGCGATGAACTTTTCACAGGCACACCCTCATGCGATCCAATAACTGCCATATAATTCATATCATCGAAGCCAGCGCCACAGGAACACTATCCATGGCCTCGCTTCTGGCCAACATACAGGCAGCCGATGGACATGATGTTGAAGTTATATATTCGAATCGCCCGGAAACACCGGAAAACCTCCGGAGTCATTTTTCCAAAAACATCCGAATGACCAACATTCAAATGCATACAAGCAGGGAAAAGCTATCCAGCATTCGCGCATTGCGTCGGCATGTTTCAGAGAAAAAACCGGACATCATTTTCCTGCACTCTTCATTCGCAGGATTCATCGGCCGACTGGCCACCTTGCTGGCCGCAAAGGGAACACGCATATTTTATATCCCTCACTGTATATCCTTCATGCGCAAGGACATTTCTGCATCGAAGAAACTGACTTTTGTGGCGCTCGAGTGGATTGGGGCAATAAAAACTGCCACCTACATTGCCTGTTCGCGAAGCGAACAAATGCAAATCCAGAAGCTCATCCCGTTCCGCGAGTGCGTTCTGGTCGAAAATGCCGTGGAACTGACATACAAACCTGAAAGGTCCCCTGGAGCAAATTCAAGGCTTGTCGTGACTACTGTCGGGCAAGTTCGCCCCCAAAAAGACCCGCTGCTTTTTGCACAGATTGCCAGTCTTGCTCATCGGGATAGTTTGCCGCTTGACTTTATCTGGATCGGAGATGGCGATCCAGCGATGAAAGCGGCACTCGAATCGGCCGGAGTTACCGTCACTGGATGGCTGACCAAGCATGAGGTGTTGAACAGGCTGGCCGATTCAGACATTTATCTGTCTACAGCCCAGTGGGAAGGGATGCCAGTCTCCATTATCGAGGCGCAATTGATCGGTGTGCCGGTTATTGCCTCTCGCTGCGCGGGTAACGTCGACTGCATTTCCAACGAAAAAACCGGCTGGCTTTACGACACGCCAGAAGAAGCCTTGAAATCGCTGAGCAACCTTGTTGCGAATCCAGAGGCCCGAGGCAATGTTGCGAGCGCTGCCCTGGAAATTGCAAACGTTAGATTCAACAAAGATCGCTACAGACGCCAAATGCTTCAGTATTTGCCCATCAGCGGCTGAGCTTCTCACTTACCCCACAGCGCTGAAGCACTTAGATACCCGACCGACAGCATCTTTAGACCTCAGCCGCTTTCAACTAAAAAACCTTCCACAACCAACGCCCATCCCAGAAAACAACCATAAAACACAAACAAGATAATTTGACCAGCACATGAAAGCAGAACTAGGATATTGGCTTGTAAGGGGTAGCGGATTCATTTTTGGCTGCTTTGCAAATCTGTTCTATATGATCGCCTACAGCGGAAAGTATCGCTCTTCGCTGGGGTGTGCAATCGATGGATGGCCAAGAATCATCATACGCAATAACGGCGCTATTACCCTCTCCAACCTGAAGAGCCGCTCAGGACTTAAAATTTTCAGCGACGGCGGACATATACACATCGGGAAAAATGTATTTTTCAACAACGACTGCTCGATCAACTCGATGAGCCAAATCTCAATAGGCGAAGAAACGATATTTGGAGAGTCCGTCAAGATCTATGACCACAACCACCTGATCATAGGAGGAAAGGTCATGCACGAGCAGTTCAAGAAAGCGGAAGTCACTATAGGAAAAAACTGCTGGTTCGGGTCGAATGTAGTGATTCTCCCTGGAGTCAGCATCTGCGATAACGTTACGGTCGGAGCAGGGGCAATCGTTTCAAAGTCAATCGACACCCCAGGTATTTATGTCGCGGACCTGACGCTTCGAAAACTTTCACAGCCGGGCAATTAACCTTTTTCAAAAGCATCGATCTTCTGCGGCCTATCGAAATGCATTACATATACCTTGTGGACTACAAAAGCGCAGGCGATCTATTTCTCAGATTGGCTCGCTCAAGCCCGAACGACAGACATCACTTCGTAACCACGATCAAATCAGTAGCCACCGAGGCGACACGCAATCTACACACCGCCAAGCTGCTCTCCAGAAAAACCGCTCACCCAATCAAAAAAGGCGACTCCATTTCAAAGACTCGCGAAGTTCTGACCAACATCATGCCTGAGGATGTTGCCCAGCGCTTTTTCTCTGCCGCCTGTTCTTCGATATCAGAATACCTCAATGAAAAAAGAGCAAATCCGTCCGAAGTCGTCATATTCGTATGGAATGGCGCTACGGTGTTTGGCGAGGTTGCACGCACCATAAAAAAAGAACTCGGAATAAATACTCTTTTTCTCGAGATATCCAATCTTCCGGGAAAGACATTCGCCGACCCCGACGGAACGAATGCTCAGTCCAGAATTTTCCGTGACCCCGGTATCTTGGAAAAATTCCCTGACACCAAAGGGGAGTTTTCCGATTGGCAAAAATCGTTTGTTGAAATAAAACTCAAAGGAAAAGCCGTTCCACAGGCTGTCACAGCCAGACTGCTTTCGCCTTACCATGTCTACGACTTCACATACTCTGTTTTTAGTGGCTTTCGCTCTTTTAGTTGGACATCCGTTCGTACAAAGCTGAGCAGCCTGCTTAATACAAATTCCTGGACCAAAAAAAAGAATCACTCCTTCGCCAGAATCGATTCACTCCCTGCAGACTTTGTATTCTTTCCGATGCAGGTCTCCAACGATACACAAATCATCCTGAACAGCCACATCAACAATATTGGCGCGCTCGAACAGTTGGCGAAGACATGCGAGCTTCCAATTGTCATCAAGCCCCACCCGGCAGAGTTCGACATAGAATATATATTTGATGCAGTCGAGCGACTGCCTTTCAGACACCGACCGATAATCACAAATGAAAATACAGTTACTTTGATCGAGAAGGCACAGAAGATCTACACCATAAATTCCACGGTTGGCCTTGAAGCTATAATACTCGGAAAACCGGTAGAGTTTCTTGCCAAAAGCTTTTACTCCAACCTCGACGAAAAAAACCTACCAAACTATATTATAGGATATCTTTTTAATATCGATTTTTTTGCCGATCACACATGCGCGCTCTCAGCCGAAACTTTGGATGCATTAGCGAATCGAGCTCTATTATGATCACCAATAAATAAAAAATTAAAATCATGAATGCCATCTTGACGCGCCAAGAAAACGAAAAACCAAAGAAACAATGCCACTCAAAACCGTACTACACACGGAAAATAAAATGAAATGAAATATCGAATTTTTCTAAGCTTAAGTATATTTTTCTTTTCCCTCAGCACATTCAGCTATAGAGCTGCCGCACTAAGCTTTCTCTTCCTCGCCATCCCACTAATACTAAAGAAGAAAGAAGTAAAGTTAACAGCCAGCAAAAAAACATCAATAGCCTGCATATCAACAACTGCATTCATCCTGCTTGTATCAGCACCGAACGAAATTAACGCATTATATGCGATCAAGTTCACAGCAATGATTTTTTACTCTTGGCTGCTTTGCACATTAATATTTTCTGGAATCCTGAAAAACCCAATGCTTTGCAGTGCAGCAAAGTTCTTTATTTATGCCCATTCGCTATTCTTCACTCTTCAACTCGTTTTTTACATGGCAACGGGCTCCTTCATTGACTTCAACAACATGGTTAGAGAGGAAGAGTCCAGAGTCCTGTGGTCATCTCAAGCTCTGCATGGCTTTATAATACCAATTAGAGCGACTGGACTATTCTCAGAGCCATCTTTTTACAGCATGACCGTCCTACCAATAGCATTAATATTAGCCATCCACGAAAAAAAGATCTCCCCCCCCGTAATAATAGGTTTTGCAACTTGCATATTAAGCCTGTCAATGGCCGCACTAATCATATCATTGATCAGCATCCTATTAATCATTGCACTGTCAAAAAAATCAAAAATACTAAATGCGGTAATTGCACTCATAGTAATTACCTCATCACCTGCCTTGTATGGGGTTTTTAGCAACCGCATATTTGAATCCGCCGACTATGATGCTGTCGCATCAAGAATTATGATTTTCGAGGAATTTAAGCAAAGAGGTTTGGTTAAGAATATTTTTGGCAGCGGTTTTTTATGGGATGAAGACAAACCAATTGGTGCAACCGGTCTAAAGGGATACCACACGAGGGACTCATCATTTTTTATCAATATAATATTCTCCTCTGGATTTATTGGACTACTAGCATCCCTGTCTTTTTTGTTATTTATTTTCCGAAAAAAAATCAGATACCTCGCTGCGCTACTGGTAATACTATTATTTAAACTATCCATACTTCATGCGGTTTTATGGCTAACACTAGCCATGGCTTACTCTTTATCTAAAAATCAAAAAAAAGAAACCACCCATATACCTGCATAAGCAACAACTTTCAGCCTGCCATTGATTAACCAAGAGTTTAACACCAAAAATGTCAATCTCCCCCCCCCGCTCATGCGCCGTAATATTCGGCGGCTCAGGATTTATCGGTTGTTTTTTCGCCGACCATCTATTGAGCAATCGCTCCTTCGATAAGGTTTACCTGTTCGACCTTGAGTCCTATAAAGACAAGCCCTTCCCCTATCGCACGGAGCTGCTGGCCAGGCATGCGGGGCAACTGGAATATGTCGCCGGCGACGTGCGTAAGCCGATTAGCTGGACGCCAACCGAGCAGGTATCGCTCATCGCCAACTTTGCTGCAGTGCATCGCGAGCCGGGGCACGAGGATTTCGAGTATTACGAAACCAATCTGCTGGGCGCCGAGCATGTCTGTGCCTGGGCCGAGCAGGTCGGCTGCAACGAAATCGTCTTCACCAGCTCCATCTCGCCCTATGGCCCGAGCGAACAGCAGAAGGACGAACGCTCGCTGCCTGTGCCGGTAACCGCTTATGGCGGCTCCAAGCTGGTCGCCGAGAAGATCCACCAAGCCTGGCTGGCTGCCGACAGAGAGAACCGCCATCTGGTGATCGTCCGTCCTGGAGTCGTATTCGGCCCCGGCGAAGGTGGCAATGTCTCCCGTCTGGTCAAGGCCGTGCTCAGGCGTTACTTCTTCTACATGGGCAACCGCGATACCCGCAAGGCGGGCACCTATGTGAAAGAGCTGTGCGCAGCCATGTGGTGGGTGCTTCAGCGACAGAAAGAGCAGGCGCTGCATTTCAGCCTGTTCAACATGTCGATGAATCCCGGCCCATCCATCCAGGAATACGTAGAGACGGTCTGCAAGGTGGCCTGCGTACAGCGCACGATTCCGGGAATTCCCTATCCGCTATTACTGACGGCCGCCTACGGCATCGACCTGCTGGCACGACCGCTGGGGATCAAGCACCCGTTCAGCCCGGTACGTATCCGCAAACTGGTGCGCTCGAACAATATTTTGCCAGCCCGTCTGGTCGAGCTTGGATACCCTTATCAATACACCCTTGAAACAGCTTTCAGTGACTGGAAAACCTGTTGCCCCGAGGAATGGAAATAACCGACATGCAAATTTCGATCACCGATTCGCTCAAGCTCTCCAACACGGCCCCTTTCACGCTCTTCGGCGGCATCAACGTCCTCGAAGATCTCGACTCCACCCTCGCCGCTTGCGCGCATTACGTGAAGGTCACCGATAAACTCGGCATTCCCTACGTATTCAAGGCCTCCTTCGACAAAGCCAACCGCTCTTCCATGCACTCCTACCGCGGTGTTGGCCTAGAGGAAGGCTTGCGTATCTTCGAGGCAGTCAAACGCGAATTCGGCGTGCCACTGATTACCGACGTACATGAGGTCGAACAGGCCGCGCCGGTAGCCGAGGTGGTCGACGTTTTGCAGATTCCGGCCTTCCTCGCCCGCCAGACCGATCTGGTGGTCGCAGTAGCCCGTACCGGCCGACCGATCAATGTGAAAAAACCACAGTTCATGAGCCCCACGCAGGTCAAGCATATCGTCCGCAAGTGCTGCGAGGCAGGCAACGAGCAGTTGATCCTCTGCGAACGCGGCAGCTCGTTCGGCTACGACAATCTGGTGGTAGACATGCTCGGTTTCCGCCAGATGAAGGAAGCTAGCGGCGACTGCCCGGTGATCTTCGACGTGACTCACAGCCTGCAGTGCCGCGACCCGCTCGGCGAGGCCTCCGGCGGACGTCGTCGCCAGGTGCTGGAACTGGCCCGTGCCGGCATGGCCGTCGGTCTGGCCGGCCTGTTCCTCGAAGCACACCCGAATCCGGACCAGGCACGTTGCGACGGCCCGAGCGCCCTGCCGCTCGAACTGCTGGAACCGTTCCTGAGCCAGATCAAGATCATCGACGACGTCGTCAAGAATCTGCCGGAGCTGGAGATCCGCTGATGGCGAGTATCTACAGCGGGCCGGTTCGCCTGGTGCTGTTCGATGTGGATGGCGTACTGACCGACGGTGCCCTGCACATCGGCTCAGAGGGTGAGGTATTCAAGAACTTCAACGCCAAGGACGGGGTCGCCGTGGCCCTGCTGCGTGCGCATGGTATTCGCAGTGGCATCGTTTCCGGCAAAGCCAGTGCAGCCCTTGATTACCGAGTGCGCCAACTCAAGCTCGACCTTGCCGTGACCGGCTGCCACGACAAGCTGTCAGCCTATGCCGACCTCAAGCGCGAACTGGGTCTGAACGACGAGCAGATCGTCTTCGTCGGCGACGACGTGATCGATCTGCCGGTGATGCGACAGGTAGCCCTGAGCTACGCCCCGGCCGACGCCCACGAACTGGTTCGAAGACAGGTCAGCCATGTCACCCAAGCCCGCGGCGGGCAGGGAGTGGCCCGCGAAGCTGCCGAACACCTGCTCCGGCTCGGCGGCCTCGGTCTCGAAGACACCTATTCCCCCTTGCTCGACGAATGGAGCCTCCACGATGCACAGCAGTAATCTGCCGACGCTGCGGATCGTCATTCCCGCCCGCTATGCCTCGAGCCGCCTCTCAGGAAAGCCGCTGGTGGATCTGGCCGGCTTGCCCATGGTGGTGCGGGTTTTTCGTCGCGTCGAGATGGCCCTGAGCGATACCGATATCGTCGTCGCCACCGACGACTTGCGTATCGCCGACGTGCTGAAGCAGCATGCCATCCCCTTCGCGATGACCGACGCCACACACGAAAGCGGCAGTGATCGCACGGCAGAGGTCGCCCGCCTGCTGGGCTGGTCGGCAGACGACATCATCGTCAACGTGCAGGGGGACGAACCGCTGCTGCCCGTGGAGCTGTTGCAGGCCTTCGTGACTTTCTGCCGCACCTGCCCGAGTCTGGAGATGGCCAGCGTCGCGGTGCCGTTGAGCGCTCATGAACAGCTTGCCGACGCCAACATCGTCAAGGTGGTGATGGATCAGCATGACAACGCCCTGCTGTTCTCCCGCTCGCCCATCCCCTTCTGCCGGGATCTCGTCCCCCGGGAGTGGCCGCTGGCGGACTTTGCCCGCCACGTCGGCATCTACGCCTATCGCAATGCCAGTCTGCAGCGGTTGACAGCCACTCCCGTCTGTCGGCTGGAGTCGCTCGAAAAGCTCGAGCAGCTCAGGGCCCTCTGGCTGGGGATGAAAATCGCCATGATGAAATGGCATGCTGCCCCCCCTCACGGGGTGGATACCCCCGAAGACGTTCAACGCGTGATCGAAACGCTTTTGAAGGACAAGCAATGACTCCCATGGATTACATCGACATCGCCAAGAGCGTATTTGCCATCGAGGCACAGGCCGTAGGCCAGCTCGCCGAGCAGCTCGACAACTCCTTCGCCGAGGCAGTGCAGCGGATTCTTTCCTCAAATGGCCGCGTGATCGTCTGCGGCATGGGCAAGTCCGGCATCGTCGGCAAGAAGATCGCCGCCACTCTGGCCAGTACTGGAACCCCGAGCTTTTTCATGCATCCTGGCGAGGCCTACCATGGCGATCTGGGCATGGTGACGCCCGATGACGTTTTCGTTGCCATCTCCAACTCCGGCGAAACCGACGAAGTCGTCAAGCTGATCGCTTTCCTCAGGGACAACGGCAATTATCTGATCGCTCTCACCGGCAACCCCAACTCGACCTTGGCGCGAGCCTCTCATGCCCACCTGAATGTCGGCGTGAAAGAGGAAGCCTGTCCGCTGCAACTGGCACCGACCTCCTCGACCACGGCAACCTTGGCAATGGGCGATGCTCTGGCGGTAACCTTGATGAAGGCCCGCAACTTCAAGCCCGAGCACTTCGCCCGCTTCCATCCTGGGGGCTCCCTCGGCCGGCGCCTGCTGAGTCGCGTCGAGGACGAAATGATCAAGGACGATCTGCCTCTGGTCTGCCAACAGGCCAAGGTACTGGAGGTTATCCACGCCATGACACGCAGCAGCCTGGGCCTGGCCATCGTCGAATGCACGAGTGGCTGGGGCATCGTGACCGATGGCGATATCCGTCGCGCCATCGAACGCCACGGCGCCGAGGTGTTCGACAAGTGTGCGGCCGACTTCATGAGTCGCGATCCGGCAATGGTTCCAATCGGCACCCGTGTCGAGGATGCCTTGGTACTCATGGATAACCGGCGCATCACCTCCTTGCTGGTCTTCGAGGGCGAGCGAATCGTTGGTGTATTTAAAAAGTAGGAATCGGCATTCCTACGGGAGATAAAGTAACGCAGGCGGGATCAATGACTGAAAGAATTCTGGTAACCGGCGGTGCCGGCTACATCGGCTCGCATACCACCCTGGCCCTGCTGGAAGCCGGCTTCGAGGTGGTGGTGCTGGACAACCTGAGCAACAGCTCGGCCGAGTCGCTGCATCGCGTCGAGCGCATCTGCGGCAAGGCGCCGCTGTTCGTCGAAGGCGATATCCGCGACCACGTCCTGCTGGACCGGCTGTTCGGAGCGCATGACATCGCCGCCGTGCTGCACTTCGCCGGCCTCAAGGCGGTCGGCGAGAGCGTGCGCGAGCCGCTGGCCTACTACGAGAACAACGTCGCCGGCAGCGTGACGCTGTGCCAGGCGATGGCCCGTGCCGGGGTGTTCCGCCTGGTGTTCAGCTCGTCGGCCACCGTCTACGGCGAGCCGGAGCGGATGCCGATCCGGGAGGACTTCCCCACCGGCACGCCGACCAATCCCTACGGCCGTTCCAAGCTGATGGTCGAGGAGGTGCTGGGCGACCTGGCGAAGTCCGACCCGCGCTGGAGCATCGCCCTGCTGCGCTACTTCAACCCGGTCGGTGCCCATGAGAGCGGGCTGATCGGCGAGGATCCCAACGGCATTCCCAACAACCTGCTGCCCTACATCGCCCAGGTGGCCATCGGCAAGCTCGCGGAGCTGTCGGTATTTGGCGACGACTACCCGACCCGCGACGGCACCGGGGTGCGCGACTACATCCACGTGGTCGATCTCGCCGACGGCCACCTCAAGGCGCTGCGGGCGATCTCTGACGGGAACGGCGTACACGTCTGGAATCTCGGCACCGGCACCGGCTACAGCGTGCTGGAGATGCTCCGCGCCTTCGAGAAAGCTTCCTGCCGGCCAGTGGCCTACCGCATCGCCCCGCGCCGCGCCGGCGACATCGCCGAGTGCTGGGCCGATCCGGGCAAGGCCGCGCACGAGCTGGACTGGAGAGCCGAGCGTGGCATCGAGGCGATGATGGCGGATACCTGGCGCTGGCAGGTGGGGAATCCGCGGGGGTATGGGGAGTAGGCTACGGCTTCGCTATCGCTCCTACCCGCCATACGCACGTAGGAGCCTGCATTGGGTATGGTGCGCGGCGTGAATCGCTGCAGCTGTGGCTATACTGCCCGCCTCTACTAACTCTCGGTACTGAGATCTACTCCATGCGCCTTGCACAACCCCACGCCGAAACCATCGTCAAGCTGGCCCGTGAGCAGTTCGGGCCTGAGGTGCAGGTCTGGCTATTCGGCTCGCGAACCGATGACAGCAAGCGAGGTGGCGATATCGACTTGCTGGTCGTGGTCGACCATGCCTTGGACAATCGAATGCTCGCGGCTGCCAGGTTCGATGCCGCATTGCAGATGGCGCTGGGCGCACAAAAGTTCGATGTACTGCTGCTCGACCCCTCCAGCGAGCCTCAACCGATCCATGCCATTGCCCGGACAGAAGGTATCGAGTTGACCACCGCCGCGCAAAACCCGGAACAACTGCGCCTTCTCAGCCTGCTGGAAGTGGTACGGCGTGAAGCCGTCTGGCTATTGCGTGCGGAAAAGCGCCTATTCGCCCATCCGCTGGACACGAAGTGGTTTGCCGGTCTCGAGCATGATGATGCGGCGTCGGAAACGCTGGAAGCCTTCGTTTCGCGCTTCGCCAGGCTGCAGGACAACCTCGGCGACAAACTGATTCCGGCCTGCCTGCGCGCCTTGGCAGAGCGGACGGGCAGCGCGCTGGACAATCTCAACCGCGCGGAAAAGCTCGGCCTGCTGTGGTCGACCCAGGACTGGTTGGCGGCACGCACGCTGCGCAATCGCATGGTGCATGAGTATCAACCTGCACCCGAGGATCTGCTGCAGGCCCTGCAGGCGGCGCGCCAACTGGTGCCGCACTTCGTGGCCACCTACAACGCGATCAACCAGCGGCTGGCCTCCAGCCTGGGGATTGGCGAAAACTGGCCGGACTGCGTCGCCCAGTGAGTCCCGCCCTCCGTGGGCGTGGTGACGCTACGCAAAAGCCGGCTGGCCTCAAACGCTGGTCGCTTTCTAACCGCGCGGCTGTGCTACGCGGCGCGCTCTTGCATGGCGCAGCAATGCGCTACTTTTCCAAACCAAGGATGAACTCATGATCCGCAAATGCCTGTTCCCCGCTGCTGGCTACGGTACCCGCTTCCTGCCGGCCACCAAGGCGATGCCCAAGGAAATGCTGCCCGTCGTCAACAAGCCGCTGATCCAGTACGCGGTCGAGGAAGCCCGCGACGCCGGGCTGCAGCACATGGCCATCGTCACCGGCCGCGGCAAGCGCGCGCTGGAGGACCATTTCGACATCAGCTACGAGCTGGAGCATCAGATCAAGGGTACCGACAAGGAGAAGTACCTGGCCGGCACCCGCGAGCTGATCGACGAGTGCAGCTTCTCCTACACCCGTCAGGTGGAGATGAAGGGCCTCGGCCATGCCATCCTCTGCGGCCAGCCGCTGATCGGCGACGAGCCGTTCGCCGTGGTGCTGGCCGATGACCTCTGCCTGAACCTCGGTGGCGATGGCGTGCTTGAGCAGATGGTCAAGCTGTACAAGCAGTTCCGCTGCTCGATCGTCGCCATCCAGGAAGTGCCGCGCGACCAGACCCACAAGTACGGGGTGATCGCCGGCGAGATGATCCGCGACGACATCTACCGGGTGAATACCATGGTCGAGAAGCCCAGGCCGGAGGACGCACCGTCCAACCTGGCGATCATCGGTCGCTACATCCTCACTCCGGACATCTTCGACCTGATCGCCGACACCGAGCCGGGCAAGGGGGGCGAGATCCAGATCACCGACGCGCTGATGAAGCAGGCGCAGAGCGGCTGTGTGCTGGCCTACAAGTTCAAGGGCCAACGCTTCGACTGCGGCAGCGCCGAGGGCTACGTCGAGGCGACCAACTACTGCTTCGACAATCTGTACCTCAAGGGGCTCTGATCGACACTGCGAGCACCTGCCGGGCGCGGCTTTCTCTGCTTGGCCGCGCCTTGGGCAGGTGACACGAATGGGTTGGGATGCCTGCGGCATCCTTGTTGGGTTACGCCGCGGGGCGGCTAACCCAACCTGCCACCCGGCTTGAGCTACAATCGGGGCATCATTTCCCCGGAGCCGGTAATGTCCCGCAAGAAGCTGCCCATCGGCATCCAGACCTTCGCCCGCATCCGCGAAGATGACTGTTATTACGTCGACAAGACCGGCCTCGCCCTGCAACTGATCGAGGAAGGCAACTACTACTTCCTCTCCCGCCCCCGCCGTTTCGGCAAGAGCCTGTTGATCGACACCCTGGCCGAGCTGTTCGAAGCCAACGAACCGCTGTTTCGCGGGCTGGCGGCGCATGAAAAGTGGGACTGGAACCGCCGGTATCCGGTGGTGCGGATCAGCTTCGGGGCCGGGGTAGTGCAGAGTCGTGCGGCGCTGGATGAGCGCATCGACGAGATTCTCCGCGAAAACGAACAGCGGCTGGGTGTGGCAGGCGAGCGCGCCAGTACTCCCGGCCGCTTCGCTGCCCTGATCCGCCATGCCGAGCAAGCCCATGGCCAGCGGGTGGTGATCCTGGTCGACGAGTACGACAAGCCGATCCTCGACAACCTGACCCAGCCGGATGTCGCCCGCGAAATCCGCGACGGCCTGCGCAACCTGTACTCGGTGATCAAGGACAGCGATGCACATATCCGCTTCGCCATGCTCACCGGGGTGTCGAAGTTCAGCAAGGTCAGCCTGTTTTCGGGGCTGAACAACCTGCGCGACATCACCCTGTCGAGCCCTTATTCGGCGATCTGCGGCTACACCGATGAAGACGTGGATACGGTGTTCGCGCCGGAGCTGGCGGGGCTGGATCGCGAAGATATCCGCGCCTGGTACAACGGCTACAACTGGACCGGTACTTCGGTGTACAACCCGTTCGACCTGCTGCTGCTGTTCCAGGAGCGCCAGTTCCGCCCGTTCTGGTTCGAAACCGCCACACCGACCTTTCTGATCGAGCAGCTGCTGAGGCGGCAGACCTTTACTCCTGACCTCAGCCAAGTCGTGGCCATGGAGACGTTGCTGTCGAGTTTCGATGTCGACTGCATGCCGGTCGAGGCACTGATGTTCCAGACTGGCTACCTGACCATCGACAGCGTGATGCCCATGGGCGGGCGGATCGAGTACACCCTGAAATACCCTAACGTGGAAGTACAGGCCAGCCTCAACGGCGCCGTGCTGGCGGGCCTGGCTGGCGGCGATATGCTGAGCTCCGGGCAGCAGACGGGGCAGTTGTATCGCCGCCTGCTGGCCAACGACTTCCCCGGCCTCCAGCAGCTGTTCACCGCCTTCTTCGCCAGCATCCCCCACGACTGGTACCGCAACAATCCCATCGCCCAGTACGAGGGCTATTACGCCAGCGTGTTCTACAGCCACTTCGCCGCCCTAGGCCTGGATATCCGTCTGGAAGACGTGACCAATAAGGGGCGCATCGACATGGCGGTGCTGTTCAACGGCCACGTCTACCTGTTCGAGTTCAAGGTGGTGGAACTGGTCCCCGAAGGCGCAGCCCTGCAGCAGCTCAAGGACCGCGCCTACGCCGACAAGTACCGCGCTCGCGGCGAGCCGATCCATCTGCTCGGCGTCGAGTTCAGCCGCGACAGCCGCAGCGTGGTGGGTTTTGCCACCCAGACCCTGTAGATCCTTCCACGGACGCAAGATTTTCGTGCAGCGATTTCCCCGCCTGCCGGATAATCGCCGCGCCCGATCATTCCCATCATGCGGCAGGAAGCCGCCGAATCGACGCTCATGACGAAACTGACCTGCTTCAAAGCCTACGACATCCGCGGCCAGCTGGGCCGCGAGCTGAACGAAGACATCGCCTATCGCATTGCCCGCGCCTATGCCGAATGGCTCAAGCCGCAGACCGTGGTGCTCGGCGGCGACATCCGCGAGACCTCTCCGGTCCTCAAGGCGGCCCTGGCCCGCGGCCTCACCGAGGCCGGCGTCAAGGTGCTCGACCTGGGCATGACCGGCACCGAGGAAGTGTATTTCGCCACCTGGCACCTGGGCGCCGATGGCGGCATCGAGGTCACCGCCTCGCACAATCCGATCGACTACAACGGCTTCAAGCTGGTGCGCGAGGGCTCGCAGCCGATCAGCCGCGACACCGGCCTGGAAGACATCCGCCTGCTCGCCGAGAAGGCCGAGTTCGCCGCCCCGGCCGCACAGCCGGGCGAGCTGCAGCAGGTCGACTGCCGCCCCGCCTACGTCGAGCACCTGCTGTCCTACATCGACTGCGGCGCGCTCAAGCCGCTGAAGCTGGTGGTCAACGCCGGCAACGGCGCCGCCGGCCCGGCGCTGGACGCCATCGAGGCAGCCCTGCAGGCGCGCGGCGTGCCTTTCGAGTTCATCAAGGTCAACCACACGCCGGACGGCAGCTTCCCCAACGGCATCCCCAACCCGATGCTGGAGGACAACCGCGCCGCCACCCGCGACGCGGTGCTGGCCCACGGTGCCGATCTGGGCATCGCCTGGGACGGCGACTTCGACCGCTGCTTCCTGTTCGACGAGCAGGGCCAGTTCATCGAGGGCTACTACATCGTCGGCCTGCTCGCCGAGGCTTTCCTGCGCAAGGAAGCCGGCGCGCGCATCATCCACGACCCGCGCCTGACCTGGAACACCCTGGCCCTCGTCGAGCACAACGGCGGCGAGGCGGTGCAGTGCAAGGCCGGGCACGCCTTCATCAAGCAGAAGATGCGCGAGGTCGATGCCATCTACGGCGGCGAGATGAGCGCGCACCACTACTTCCGCGACTTCGCCTACTGCGACAGCGGCATGATCCCCTGGCTGCTGGTGGCCGAGCTGATGTGCAGCCGCGGCCAGTCGCTGTCCAGCCTGGTCGGCGAATGCATCGCCGCCTTCCCCTCCTCCGGCGAGATCAACCGCAAGGTGGCCGACGCCGCCGAGGTGATCCAGCGCGTCGAGTCCGTCTACGCCACCGACGGCGCCGCGCTGGACTACACCGATGGCCTCAGCGTGGCCTTCGCCGACTGGCGCTTCAACCTGCGCGCCTCGAACACCGAGCCGGTGATCCGCCTCAACGTGGAAAGCCGCGGCGATAGCGCGCTGATGCAGGCCAGGACCACCGAACTGCTGGAGCTGATCGGCGGCGAGCCGGGCTGACGGCCACACACTCGCCGCGCAGACGCATGGCCGCTGGCAGCAGGACAACCGCTGCCGGCGGCCATTGCGTTTGCGGCCAGGCGCTCGGCCGGACCTGCGCGAAGGGCTACAATCGCGACAATCACTTCCTGCCCCGGTCTTGATCATGCAACGCAAGAAACTGCCCATCGGCATCCAGACCTTCCGCGAGATCCGCGAGGAGGGCTATTACTACGTCGACAAGACCGCGATAGCACTGCAACTGATCGACGAGGGCAAGTACTACTTCCTCTCCCGCCCGCGCCGCTTCGGCAAGAGCCTGTTCATCGATACCCTGGCCGAACTGTTCGCAGGCAACGAGCCGCTGTTTCGTGGCCTGGCGGCGCATGACCAGTGGGACTGGAGCCGGCGCCATCCGGTGATCCGCATCAGCTTCGGGGGCGGCGTGCTGACCAGCCTGGCCGCGCTGGAGCAGCGTAGCCGCGAACTGCTGCAGGAGCAGCAGGAACGCCTGGGGATCGTCTGCCGCAGCCAGTCGCTGGCTGGCATCCTCGCCGAACTGATCCGCCACGCCTGCACTGCGGCCGGCGAGCGGGTGGTGGTGCTGGTCGACGAGTACGACAAGCCGATCCTCGACAACCTCGGCCGCCCGGAGATTGCCCGCGAGATCCGCGACGAGCTGCGCAACCTGTATTCGGTGATCAAGGACAGCGACGCCCATATCCGCTTCGCCATGCTCACCGGCGTGTCCAAGTTCAGCAAGGTCAGCCTGTTCTCCGGGCTGAACAACCTCAACGACATCACCATCGATGGCCGCTATTCGGCGATCTGCGGTTATACCGACGCCGACGTGGCGCAGGTGTTCGCACCGGAGCTGCCGGGACTGGATCGCGACGAGATCCGCGCCTGGTACAACGGCTACAACTGGACCGGCGAGTCGGTCTACAACCCCTTCGACCTGCTGCTGCTGTTCCAGAAGCGCGAGTTCCGCCCGTTCTGGTTCGAGACGGGCACGCCGACCTTTCTGGTCGACCTGCTCACCCAGCGGCAGACCTTCACCCCGGATCTGGAGCAGATGGTGGCGCTGGAGTCGCTGCTGTCGAGCTTCGACATTGACCACATCCCGACCGAGGCGCTGATGTTCCAGGCGGGCTACCTGACCATCGACTCGGTGCGCCGCCTGCCGGGCCTGATGCAGATGCGCCTGCGCTATCCCAATCAGGAAGTGCGCAGCAGCCTGAACGGGGCTCTGCTGCAGGCCTGGTCGGACGATCCGGCGCGCCACGGCATCCATGTGCCGCAACTGTACGATCTGCTGCTGGCCAACGATATCGCCGGTCTGCAGGCGCTGTTCAGCGCCTTCTTCGCCAGCATTCCCCACGACTGGTACCGCAACAACCCCATCGCCCGGTACGAGGGTTACTACGCCAGCGTGTTCTACAGTCACTTCGCCGCGCTGGGCCTGGATATCCGCCTGGAAGACACCACTAACCGCGGGCGCATCGACATGGCCGTGCTGTTCAACGGCAACGTCTACCTGTTCGAATTCAAGGTGGTCGAGCTGGTGCCCGAGGGCCATGCCTTGGAGCAGCTCAGGGCGCGCGGCTACTCCGACAAATACCGCGCCCGCGGCGAGCCCATCCACCTGATCGGCGTGGAATTCAGCCGCGACAGCCGCAGCGTGGTGGGCTTTGCCACGCAGACCCTGCAGTCCGGATGCGCATAGCCGTGCGCATGCCGCCCCTCACGAAGGGTATATCCGCTTGAGACTAATTTTGTTCGCAAGCTGCTGCCTGGCGCTTGCCTATGGCCTGTTCCGCCCGGAATCGCCGCCGCAGCTGTTCGATGAGTCGGACAAGGTCCTGCACCTGCTGGCCTTCGCCTGCCTGGCGCTGACCGCCCGGCAGGCCTTCCAGCAGCTGCCGGGCTGGCTGCTGTGGCTCCTCCTGCTGGCCCTGGCACCCTCACTGGAGTGGCTGCAGCACTACCTGCAACCCGCCCGCCAGTTCAGCGCGCTGGACATCGCCGCCAACCTGATGGGGGTGGGGTTGGCCTGGCTGGTCTGGCGCGGCGCGCAGGCCGTGTGCCGGCGACTCGCCCCTTCGTCCTAGGCCACTCCCCGGCTCACTCGAGCGCTGCGGAGCGGCGCCGCGGATTGCTGTGCTGGTTGGCCAGCACGGCGATGGCGCAGAGCACCACCAGGGTCGCGGCATTGGCCGGGATCTGCAGGTTGAAGTCGGTCAGCGAGTGGATGGCCAGGGCGACTATGCCCATCGCCGCGCCGAAACCCACCCCGCTGCGGTACAGCGACTCGCGCCGCCACAGCGCCTGCAGCGCCCGCCACAGCGCCAGCAGCACGAAGGCCAGCAGCGGCAGGCAGCCGAGCACGCCATACTCGATGAAGAACTGCAGGTAGTCGTTGTGCGCATGGTCGAAGTGCAGGCGGATGTCCTCTCCCGGGTATTTGGGGAACACCGACTCGAAGCTGCCCGCGCCCTGGCCGGTCAGCGGCCGGTCCTGGGCCAGCGGGATGGCGTAGAGGAACACGTCGTCGCGCACCTCGTTGGCCTGCTGCACCACTTCGCCATCCACCACCACGTCGGTCAGCCGGGTATTCAGCACACGGTCCTTAAGTCGCTCCAGGCCGAAGTACTGGCTGATCACCAGCACGTCGATGACCAGGATGCTGGCCAGGATCAGGCCGTTGCGCAGGCGGTTGCCCTTGTCGCGCAGGACGAACACACCACCGACGAGCATCAGCGCCGTGAAGAAGGCCGCATTGCCACCCCGGGAATGGGTCATCACCAGGGCGATCACCATGATCACCAGCGCCAGGCGCAGCCGCGCCTTGGGCCCCATGAGCATCTCCAGCAGGTTGAGCCAGCGGAACGGCCGACCGTCCCGCAGCGCCAGCAGGAGACCGATGCCGCACGCCAGGGTGAGTTCCAGATAGCCCGCCAGGTGATTGCGGTTGACGTAGGTGCCGGTGGCATCGCCGGTATAGCTGGTCTTGGCCGTGAGCAGGTGCCACTCGATGCCCGACAGGGTCATGAAGGCGCCGTGGAAGGCCTGGAAGGTGCCGCTGATCACCACGACGCTGAGCAGCAGGGTCAGGCGCCGGCGGGTATGGAACAGGCTGACGACCATCAGGAACAGCAGGCTGTAGGCGAGGCCGAGCAGCAGATACTGGATAGTGGCGCCGACGTCGACCGTCAGCCCGCCGAGCCACTGCACTGCCACCCAGGCCTGGCTCGACAGCAACAAAGCGAACATCGGCAGTGCCGGCCGGAAGGCCCTGCCCGCCGGCAGGATATTGCGCAGGCTGGCGAATCCCCAGATGCCGGAGAGCAAGCCGACCAGCGCGACGAACAGCCCCATCGCCCACTCGCGATTGCTGCCCAGCGGCAGCGGCAGCCACACCAGCAGGATCAGGACCGAGGCGACCAGGACGCGCTCGAGGCGATTGGAATTCTGAAGCATTGTGCGGGATCATCCGTACGCGGCGGCCGGCTCGTTCGCCGACCTGCCAGGGTCTGAAAAAGGCACGGCAGTATAAGGAACATCCCTTCCTCCACCAACCGACTGGTACACGATGCTCTTCCGTATTCCCCGCGCGCTCTGGATCCTGGCCTTCACCGTCTGCACGACGAGCGTGCTGGTCCTGGCGCTGATGAAGAATCCTTCGGCAATGTTCAGCACCGGCTGGGACAAGGGCAATCATGTCCTGGCCTTCGCCGTGCTCACCTTCCTCGGGCGCATGGCCTTTCCCGGACAGCGCCTGCTCCTGCTGCTCGGCCTGCTGGGCTATGGCGTGCTGATCGAGAACCTGCAGCTGATGACCGGCTACCGCTTCGGCGAATACCAGGATCTGCTGGCGGACGTGGCCGGCATGCTGATCGGCTATCTGCTGGCGGTGCCCATGACCCGCAGGCTGCCGGCACAGCAGTAGCTGCCTCGATCGCCCGCCAGGGACATCCGCGCGCAACCAGGGCGCGGGCGCTCCGCGGCGGCGTGCAGGCCACTGATCTGGGTCAAATCCCCAGCACGGCACTCAGGCACCATCGCCTCCGTCCACAAGAACAACCCGGCGGAGTCGTGCCATGAACCATACCCCCTACCAACTGCTCGGCGGCGAGGAAGGCGTGCGCCGCCTGTGCGATGCCTTCTACGACTGCATGGATCAGCTGCCGGAGGCGGCGGACATCCGGCGCATGCACGGCGAGGACCTGTCGGGGATCCGCCAGAAGCTGTTCGAGTTCCTCTCCGGCTGGCTGGGCGGGCCGCCCCTGTATGCGCAGAAGTACGGCAGCATCTGCATGACCGGCCCGCACCGCCCGTACGCCATCGGCCCGAAGGAGCGCGACCAGTGGCTGCTGTGCATGAACCGGGCGCTGGAGCGGGTCGGCGCCAGCGACGAGGTCAAGGCGATGCTCGAACGGCCGATGCATGCCATCGCCGACATGATCCGAAACCGCGAGAGCTCCGCGAGCGCCTGAGCCGCGGATCGCCCCGAAACCCCGCCCAGCCAGGCTGTGCGGGGTTTTCTTTGGCCGAAGAAACGCGACTGTCACGGAAAATTCATCGAACTGCAGGCTTTTTCACGACTTGCATCAACAAAACCCCGCCTGGCGTTGCCTAGTCTGGACTCGTCAGTCGCCGCTGCCCGCTGGCGGGCCGCACGACACGAGATGCCAACGACCAGGAAGGTACGCCCATGCACATTCGCACCCTCGCCCCCCTCTCCCTCCTGCTGGCGGCCCTGGCCGGCTCGGCCGTGGCCGGCAATGTCGTCGAGGGCACCTACGACATGACCACCGAGGCCATGGGCGTGAAGGTCCGCAGCACGACCGTCGAGCTGACCCCGGAGTACATCCGCGAGGGCGACAACAAGCTGGCCATCGCCGAATGGGTCCACCGCGACGGCTACGTCACCGCCCGCGACGGCAAGGGCAATACCCTGCTGCACGCCCGTGTCGAGGACGGCGGCGACACCCTGATCCAGCAGATCGAAGGCATCGGCACCGCCACCTTCACCCGCATCGACTGAACCTTGGGCGGCGCCACCCGCGGGGGGTGCAGGCAAGCAAAAGGGGGATTGCCTTGCGGCAATCCCCCTTTGTTCATTGCGGAGCGACTCAGACCATGCTCGGGTCCGGCTCCAGGCCCATCAGCTCGCGGCCGAGGATCTGCGCGCAGACGTCGTAGTCGGTGTAGGCGTGCGCGCCGGTCATGTGCGAGTCGCGGAACAGGCGCTGGATCTCGCTGTTCTCGAACCAGCTGGTGGCGCCGGCGGCCTCGAACAGGCGGTCGACGGCGGCGATGCACATCTTCACCGCGTAGGCCTGGTTGGTGCGCCAGTAGGCCAGCTTCTCGCGGCTCGGGTACTCGTGGCGCTCGCCGTACTCGGCGTGCTCTTCCCAGGTCTTCTCGAGGAAGGCGCGGGCGGCGGCGACCTGGTGGGTCGACTCGGCCAGGCGCATCAGCGCCGGGGTGGCGGCGCCGACGGCGGCGCCGGTGTAGGCGCGCACGCGGTTCTTCTGCTTCTCCTTGAACGCGGTGAGCATGCGCTCGGCGACGCCCAGGCTGATGGCGGCGAAGCCGCAGGCGAAGTACGGACGGTACGGCGCGTAGAAGATCTTGCTGTCCGGGTACAGGCCGAAGCCGGCGGAGCTGCCCTCCATCATGTCCTTCGCGGCCTGGATGCGGTGCTCGGGGATGAAGGCGTCCCTGATCACCAGGGTCTTCGAGCCGCTGCTGCGCATGCCGATGGCGAACCAGTCGTCGCGGATCTCGTAGTCGCTGCGCGGCAGCACGCCGAAGCTGTACACCGGCTCGCCCGCGGCGTTCATGCGGCGCATGCCGACGATGGCCCACTCGGCGTGGTCGCAGCCGCTGCTCCAGCCCATCTCGCCGCTCAGGCGCACGCCGCCCTCGACCTCCTCGATGGTGCTGAACGGCGCGATGCTGCTGCTCGCCGTGGCATCCGGATTGTCGCCCCAGATCTCGTCCTGCAGCTGTTTGGAGAACATCGCCAGCTGGTGGCTGTGGGTGCACAGCAGGCTGAAGGCCCAGGCGGTGCCGCCGCAGGCGCCGGCCAGCGCGGCCACGCAGTCGGTGAATTCCGGCAGGGATATTTCCAGACCGCCGTAGGCCTTGGGCTGGAAGGCGCGGTGCATGCCGATGCTCTTCAGCAGAGCGATGTTCTCGTCCGGGACCTTGCGCTCGAGCTCCGCACGGGCGGCGTTGGCTGCGATGGCCGGCAGGATGGTTTGCAGTTTCTCGAGAAGGGGGTTCGCTCTTTTCATGGCTGTCTGTCTATACCGGTCGATACTTATTGTGTCTGCCGCCACCTGCGGGTCGCGGCAAATGCCCAACTGCCAGGATCAATTCAGTCTGGTCGATCCGCAGGCACTCTGCCTGCGCGCTTCCAGCAATCCGGGGCGCATTATGTGATGGCATCGACGGTGACAGAATGCACCTTTCATAGACAAGATTGCATTTTTCATGGAACCGCCCGGCACCTGCCGGCCCTTCGGCCACGCCGCGGGGCAGGTGGAAACCTCTGCGATCCCGCCGCAAGCAGCTGATTTCGCACGAGATGGTTGCAGGGCTGCGCATCCGGCCAGGCGCTGACGAGCCTCCTCCCGGGATGGCTTGCACAAATCACGGCGAGCGTCGCGCTGCCGGGCGAATCTCGGCCCGGTCGGCGGCCGTCCATCGGCAACCGAGGATGCCGCCGGCCCGCAAGCGGGAACGGCGCCGCGCCAGGCTGTCTAATATTTGCACAGAGCTTCCTCCCGGAGGTGTCGCCATGCATCGCCGCCATCTGCTGCGGGCCATCGCCCTGCTGCCCGCCTGGGCACTGCTGGAGCGCGGCATCCGCCCGGCGCGGGCAACGCCCCTCGCCACGGTTGCCCGGCTGGACAAGCCGCCCGAGGAGTGGCGTGCCCTGCTGCCACCGGCAGCCTGGCGCGTGCTGTTCGAGGAGGACACCGAGCCGGCCGGCAGCAGCCCGCTGAACGACGAACACCGCGACGGCACCTTCGTCTGCGCCGCCTGCTACCTGCCACTGTTCGACAGCCGCCACAAGTACGATAGCGGCACCGGCTGGCCGAGCTTCACCCAGCCGCTCGATCCCGCCCACATCGGCCGCCGGCGCGACTTCAAGCTGATCTGGCCGCGCACCGAGTACCACTGCGCGCGCTGCGGCGGGCATCAGGGTCATGTGTTCGACGACGGCCCGCCGCCGCGCGGCGAGCGCTGGTGCAACAACGGCCTGGCGCTGCACTTCGTGCCGCGCGAGGCCCCCCTGCCGGAGCTGAGGAGCTGAGCATGCGCAGACAGGTCAGGGCGGGGCTGCGCGCCCTGCTGACGGGAGCCGCCCTGCTCGGCGCCCTGGCGCTGGCGAGCGCAGGCGAGACGCCCACGGCGACGCCCGAGGCGGGCGCCACGGCGATCTTCGCCGGCGGCTGCTTCTGGTGTCTGGAAGCGGATTTCGACAAGGTGCCGGGAGTGCTGTCCACCACCTCGGGCTATACCGGCGGCACGCTGGCCAACCCGAGCTACGAGCAGGTATCGGCCGGCGGCAGCGGCCATCTGGAGGCGGTGCTGGTGCGCTACGACCCGGCGCGGACCAGCTACGCCGGGCTGCTGGAGGCCTTCTGGCCGAACATCGACCCGCTGACCGCCACCGGCCAGTTCTGCGACATCGGCGCGCAGTACCGCAGCGCGATCTTCTATGCCGACGCCGAGCAGCGACGCCAGGCAGAGGCCTCCAAGGCAGCGCTGCAGGCCTCCGCGCGCTTCGACCGGCCCATCGTCACCGAGATCCTCCCCTCCGGCACCTTCTATCCGGCCGAGGAGTACCACCAGGACTACGCGCGTCGGAATCCGCTGCGCTACCACTTCTACCGCAGCCGCTGCGGCCGCGACGCCCGCCTGCAGGAGCTGTGGGGCACGCCACGCTGAGGGCTCAGCGCAGCTCGATGCCCTGCTCGTGGATGACGATCAGGCCCTGCTTGTACAGGCCGCCGATGGCCTTCTTGAAGTTGCCCTTGCTCACCCCGAACAGGCGGGCGATTTCCTCCGGCGGGCTCTTGTCGGAGAGCGCCAGGCGGCCGCCGGCCGCACGCAACTGGGCGAGGATCTGCTCGCCCAGCTGGTCGCCCGCCTGGCGGCCGACCGGCTGCAGGCTCAGGCTGATCTTGCCATCGGCGCGCACTTCCTTGATGTAGCCGGTTTCCTGCATGCCGCTGCGGAGGAACTTGAACAGCTCGTTCTTGTGGATCAGCCCCCAGTGCTTGCCGTCGACGATGGCCTTGAAGCCCAGGTCGGTGCGCTCGACCACCAGCAGGTCGACGGCCTGGCCGCTCTGGTAGCTGGCCGGGGCGTTGTCCAGGTAGCGATCCAGACGCGCGGTGGCGGTGATCCGCCGGGTGCGCGGGTCGAGGTAGACGTGCACCACGACGTAGTCGCCGACCTGCAGCGGGCGCTTCTCCTCGGAATGCGGCAGGAACAGGTCCTTGGGCAGCCCCCAGTCGAGGAACAGGCCGACGTGGTTGATCGCCACCACCTTGAGGCTGGCGAAACCGCCGACCTGCACCTTCGGCTTCTGCGTGGTGGCGATGATGCGATCCTCGCTGTCCAGGTAGACGAACACGTTGAGCCAGTCGCCGATCTCGCTCGGTTCGCCCTTGGGCACGTAGCGCCTGGGCAGGAGGATTTCGCCATCCGGACCGCCGTCCAGATAGAGGCCGAAGTCGGTGTGCTTGACCACCTGCAGAGAATTGAACCGCCCGATCAGTGCCATGTCGCGTACCTTGATTGCCAGGGCGGGCATTCTAGCCGAGTTCGCCGGCCCGATCGTGCCCGCCCGACGCCCAGACGCAGCGTTTTTCCCGACAGGAGCCAGAGGTTGCCCGTCACCGCCGACGCCCCATGACAAGCCATTGATTTTCAAGGAAATAACCAGGTTATTGAGGCTGTTTCCAGACGCCGCCGGACGACTCTCAGACAAAAGGCTAGGTCCGCGCCTGCAGAAAGGATTTGCACCCGGACGCATTACCGCGTAGGGTGCTTCGCACTGTGTTGCTTGTGTCATCGTAATCGACTGATTCAGATCTTGATCCAATCAAACCTCGGTTTTACTGGCTCCTTGCACTCAGTTCCGACTCCGGGCAGTTCCGGCGTCGTAGTCAACACCGTCCAAGGAGACAATCATGTCCAACCGTCAAACCGGCACCGTCAAGTGGTTCAACGATGAGAAGGGCTTCGGCTTCATCACCCCGCAGAGCGGTCCGGACGTGTTCGTGCACTTCCGCGCCATCAAGGCCGACGGCTTCAAGACCCTGAAGGAAGGCCAAGCCGTTTCCTTCCTGGTCGTCCAGGGCCAGAAAGGCCTGCAGGCCGACGAAGTCCAGATCATCTGATCCGGCTTCCCGCCTCGCCAAAAGCCCCGCCCCGTGCGGGGCTTTTGCTTTTCCGGCTCTTTTGCCGCGCACCACCGATTTTCGCGAGAGACCTGCCATGTCGCTGAAACTCACCATCGTCGACCAGACGCCCGTCCACGGCGACCGCCCGGTCCGCGAGGCGCCCAACAGCTCGGTCGAGCTGGCCCGCGCCTGCGACGAGCTGGGCTACCACCGCTACTGGCTGGCCGAGCACCACAACAGCATCCAGTTCGCCAATCCTTGCCCGGAAATCATGGTCGCCCGCATCGCCAGCGCCACGCAGAACATGCGCATCGGCAGCGGCGGCGTGATGCTCACCCACTACAGCCCGTACAAGGTGGCCGAGGTGTTCCGCATGCTCGCCAGCCTGTTCCCCGAGCGCATCGACCTCGGCATCGGCCGCGCCCCGGGCGGCACCCCGCTGGCCTCCGCCGCCCTCGCGGCCCCCTACGAGCAGCTCGAGGAAGATACCTTCCCGCAGCAGGCCGCCGAGCTGTGCGCCTTCCTGCGCAACGAGTATCCCGAGCGTCATCCCTACAGCCGCCTGCGCTGCCTGCCGGACAACGACCCGGCGCCGCAGCTGTGGATGCTCGGCTCCGGCGGCGGCAGCTCGTCGCTGGCCGGCTACCTGGGCATGGGCCTGTCGGTGGCCAAGTTCATCGCCCCGCAGGCCTGCTCGCCGGCGATCTTCGCCAACTACGAGCGCCACTTCCGCGAGGCCGGGCACGAACACAAGCCCGCGCGCATGCTGGCGCTGGCGGTGATCTGCGCCGAGACCGAGGAAGAAGCCAGGCGCATCGCCAGCACCGCCGCCTGGCGCAAGATGATGACCGGCCGCGGCGCCCGCGAGCCGCTGCTCAGCCCCGAGGAGATCGACCAGCGTCGCCGCCAGCTCAGCCCCGGCGACCTGGCCGAGCTGGACGCCACCCGCGACGCCATGGTGGTCGGCACCCCGGAGCAGTGCTGGGAGCAGTTCCACGCCCACGCCCGCGACTACCAGCTCGACGAACTGGGCCTGGTCACCGTGACCCACAGCTTCGCCGACCGCCTGAACAGCTACCGCCTGCTGGCAGCGGCGCGCTGAGCCCGACCGGCGGACGGCGCACGCTGCAGCCGTTCGCCGGCGGATGTTCGGCCAATGTTTTGCGGATCCCGGCAGGTTGCGCAAAAAATGAGCGCCGATCCGTGTATAATGGGCGGCCTTTTTCGCTTCAGGCAGGAGACTCCTCATGCAAAGCAAACCCGGCTCATCCAAGCAGAAGACCGTCCCCGTCCCCTCCGCCGAAGCCCGCCGCCAGCTCGAAGAGCAGATGGCCGCCTTCCTGAAGGCCGGCGGCGAAGTCCAGCAGATCCCCCGCGGCGTCAGCGGCCAGACCTACGGCAGCTCGCGCCAGATCACCATCAGCAAGAAGTGACCCCATGACCGATCCCGTCCGCCTGTCCAAGCGCCTCGCCGAACTGCTGCCCTGCTCGCGCCGCGAGGCCGAGCTGTACATCGAGGGCGGCTGGGTGGCGGTCGACGGGCAGGTGGTCGAGGAACCGCAGTTCAAGGTGACGGGACAGGCCATCGCCCTGCTCCCCGGTGCCCGCGCCGAATCCCAGCCGCCGGCGACCCTGCTGCTGCACAAGCCGGCCGGCGTGAGCTGCGAGCAGGCCAGCGAACTGCTCGGCGCCGCCAGCCGCGCCGCGGACGATGCCTCCGGGATGCGTCTGCTCAGGCGCCACCTGCAGCGCCTCAGCGTGCCGCTGGCACTGGAGCCGGAAGCCTCCGGCCTGCTGGTGCTGACCCAGAACTGGGGCGTGATCCGCAAGCTGACCGACGACTTCAGCAAGATCGAGCAGGAATACATCGTCGAGGTCGCCGGCACTCTCGAACCGCAGCAGCTCGCCCAGCTCAATCACGGCCTGAGCTATCAGGGCCGGGCGCTGGCACCGTGCAAGGTCAGCTGGCAGAGCGAGACCCGCCTGCGCTTCGCCCTCAAGGCACCGCAGCCGGGACAGATCGCCCATGTCTGCCGCAGCGTCGGCCTGCAGGTTCTGGGCATCCGCCGCATCCGCATCGGCCGGCTGACCATGGGCAAGCTGCCATCGGGGCAGTGGCGCTACCTGGGCGCCAGCGAACGCTTCTGACAGTACGCCGAGCAGGGTGCGCCGTGCGCATCACCGATCAGCCGCCCCGCCAGGCCTACGGCTGCGCCAGCCCCAGGCGCAGCAGCTTGCCATCGCGCTCGTCGGTGAGCACATACACCCAGCCATCGGGCCCCACCCGCACGTCGCGGATGCGCTTGTCCAGGGGCTCCAGCAGACGCTCCTCGCCCACCACCCGGTCGCCATCGAGGCTCAGGCGGATCAGCGCCTGCTGGGCCAGCGCGCCGATGAACAGGCTGTGCCGCCAGGCCGGGAAGCGCTCGGCGTCGTAGAAGGCCATGCCGCTGAGCGCCGGCGACTTCTTCCAGACGTGGTGCGGCGGCTCGGTGCCCGGCACCCTCTCGCCCTCGGCCTCGGGGATCGGCAGCAGGCTGTAGTTGATGCCGTGGGTGGCCCGCGGCCAGCCGTAGTTGCGTCCCGGCTGCGGGATGTTGATCTCGTCGCCGCCGCGCGGCCCATGCTCGTGGATCCACAGCCGGCCGGTCCACGGGTTGAGCGCCGCGCCCTGCGGGTTGCGGTGGCCGTAGGACCAGATCTCCGCCCGCGCGCCCGCACGACCGACGAAGGGATTGTCCGCCGGAATGCGCCCGTCCGGGTGCAGGCGCACCACCTTGCCCTGCAGCTTGTCGAGGTCCTGGGCAGTGGCGCGCTGGTTGTTCTCGCCGAGGGTGACGAACAGGTAGCCGGCACGGTCGAACACCAGCCGCGAGCCGAAGTGCACGCCACTGGACAGCTTGGGCTGCTGGCGGAAGATCACCTGGAAGTCCTCCAGTGCCCCGAGATCGACGGACAGCCGGCCGCGACCGACCGCGGTGCCGGCCAGCCCGTCCACGCCGCGCTCGGCGTAGCTCAGGTAGACCAGGCGATCCGTGGCGAACTGCGGCGACAGGACGATGTCGAGCAGGCCGCCCTGCCCCTGGGCGAACACCGCCGGCACTCCGGCCAGCGGTGCCGACAGCTCGCCCGCGGCGCTCACCCGGCGCAGCCGGCCGGGGCGCTCGGTGACCAGCATGCCCTGGCCGTCCGGCAGGAAGGCCAGCGCCCAGGGATGCTCTAGGCCGCCGGCGACCTCCGCCAGCACCAGCGGGCCATGCTCGCTGTCCGGCAGCGGAGCGGCCTGCGCGGTCTCCAGCAGCGCGACCAGCCACAGCGCTCCGGCGGCGCGCAGGATGGATGCACGAACACTCATCGAACCTCTCCCTGTCAGGGGGCGGGGGCGGCCAGCCGCTCGGCAAGAAACTCGGCCAGCACCTGCGCATTGTTGAACCGCTCGTCGTGGGCGGCGTACAGCAGGGTCAGGGTGCCGGAGCGCGCCCGCTCCAGCAGCGGTTGCCAGAGCGCCGGCGCAGCCGCCAGCTCGGCCCGGTAGGCCGCGCGGAAGGCGTCGAAATGCTGCGGCTCGTGGGCGAAGGCGCGGCGCACGCCGTCCGAAGGTGCCAGCTCGCGCAGCCAGGCATCCAGCGCCAGTTCGGCCTTGCGACAGCCGCGCGGCCACAGCCGGTCGACCAGAACCCGATAGCCGTCATCCGCCACCGCCGGCTGATAGACCCGCTTGCAGACGATCACCGCGCCACCCTCCCGCTCCTGCCGGTCCGGGCAAGGATAGACCAGCGCGCGGGGTTCACTCGGCCTGCGGCGTCTCCTGGCCCATGCAGCGCACGGCGCGCTTCTTGTTGTCGACCAGCACGCCGGTCAGGCCCTTCTGGTTGATGTCGAACAGCACCAGCACGCCGTCGATGCACTGGGCGACCTGCTCGGCCGGCTTGAGCGACACCTTGTAGTCCTCGCCGGGGATGGTCTTGAGCATGGTGTAGTCGCTCAGCAGCAGCGCGTCCTCGGGCTTGGCGATGTGCAGGTAGCCGTAGTAGCCGAGCACGGCGACCGTGCCGGCGACGCTGCCGATGGCGGTGAGGATCAGGGGGATGGGATTGCGCTCGCTCATGCAGATGGTTCCGGAACAATCGGGAAGAAAGGCACGACGGGCCGGCACGGCCCGTCAGAGGATGTTGGCGTAGTCGGCCTCGACGCGGTCCAGGCTCAGGTGGTTGAGGAAGTTGGAGAAGCACATCCACGCCGACAGCGCGTTGAGGTCGCTGAACTGCGGCGGCAGGTACCTGGGCGGCACCACCAGACCCTCGTCGACCAGCTGGCGCAGGGTGCGCATGTCCTCGAGGGTGGCCTTGCCGCAGAACAGCAGCGGGATCTGCTCCAGCTTGCCCTTGCGCACCGCGAGCTGGATGTAGTTGTAGATCAGGATGAAGCCCTTGAGGTAGGACAGGTCCTTGGTGAACGGCAGGCCGTCCGGCGTCGAGCCGCGAAACACGCGGATGGCGTTGGAATAGCTGTCCTCGGCCGTGTAGCCCTGCTCGCGGTAGAACTCGTAGATCTGCAGGAAATCGGCGCCTTCCTCGGCCATGTGGATGGCACGGGTGCGGTTGGTAAGCTTGCGCAGCCGGGTCGGATAGGAGGCGAAGGCGATCACCTCCATGAGGATGGCCAGGCCTTCCTGGGTGATGGTCGACGACGGCGGGCCCTTGGCCAGGAAAGTGCAGATCGGCTGGTTGAGGCCGTTGAGGGTGGTGCCGACGTGCACCAGCCCCTCGTGCACCGCCAGCGCGCGGATGTCGCGCTGATTGAACAGCGCGTCGGCGCGGATCTTGATGTAGTCGGCGCCGGCGGCTGCGTCGGCGAGGATGCCGTCGGATTCGAACACCCGCACCACCGCCTCGTCGCCGAACACGCCGTTGAGCTGGCCCTGCAGCAGGGCCACCGCCTCGGTCGCGTTGAGGGTCTTGGGTTCGTCCTTGAGGTCGCTGCGGTCGGCGATGTTGTCGAGGTAGGTGGAGAACATCACGCCGAGGTCGGCCAGGGTCGGGTCGCCGGCATGGAAGGCGTCGGAGGCCGAGCCGTACAGCTCCTGGGAGATCAGCCCGAAGTCGGGCGTGCCGCGCGCCTCGAGCATGCGGATCACCATGCGGTATTCCTTGCACATGCGCCGCATGATCTGCCCGACCGGGCTGAACTGGCCGAGCTGGCGGGTGATGTCGCGCTCGATCTGCTGGAACTGCTGCTTCTTGTCATCGGGATCGAACGACAGCGGGCGGCCCTGGTAGTAGGCCCGGTCCACCGCCGGCAGCTTCTGCCCGCGCGCCTTGAGGAAGCCCTCGCGGATGCCGTCGTCCCACTTGATGGCATCCAGCACGCGGATCGGCGTCTGCGCCTCGACCAGGCGGTCGGACAGCGCGCGGATGGTCTGCCGGTATTCGGTATTCGCCTTGCTGCGGCTCATCGCCCCGCCCCGTTACTCGGTGACCCGCGCGAAGCGGGCCACCTCGCTGAACACGTCGCTGTTGGCCGGATCGTCGAGGAAACGGTAGACCCTGGGCAGTTCGCTGGCGATCAGCACGCCATCGCCCTCCGCGGTCTCGACCGTCTGCCCGGCGAGTTCGCCGCGCGCCAGGGCGTCCTGCAGCTGCTCGATGTCCAGGCTGTAGAGCACCAGTTCGTCATCGTCGGTCAGCTCGAAGCCGCCGAAGGCGAAGTTGCCGCCCAGTCGCTGCGGGGCCGCTACCGACAGGTACCAGCGGCGGCCATGCCGGGCGACGGTGAAGTCGTAGCCGCGCGCCTTGGCGCGGTTGTCCGGGCGCTCGCGCCAGGCCTCGGCGTGGTAGCCGCCATCGGCCTTGCGGGTGATCTCGAGGAAACGCTCCTCGCCCCACTCGTCCATGCCGGCCCAGGTGCCGAGCAGGTGTTTCGGCGCCGTTTCGCCGAGAGGGATCGGCTCCTTGAAGGTGGCCAGGCAACCGCCGAGCAGCAGGAAGGACAGCACAACAAGCACACGCATTGCGTTCATCGAGCACTCCTTGTTTCGACTGAAGGTCCTGCTGCCAGCGACCCGGCCAGGGCAGGTGGTGACGACGCACGCGGGCGCCGCACTGCCGGGTTCGACCACGGCAGGCGGCGCCTGATTCAACGTGCGCTCACGCCAGCATCTTATTGCTCGGCACGCATGTGCGGGAACAGGATCACGTCACGGATCGACGGCGAATCGGTCAGCAGCATGACCAGACGGTCGATGCCGATGCCTTCGCCGGCGGTCGGCGGCATGCCGTACTCGAGGGCGCGCACGAAGTCGGCGTCGAAGTGCATGGCCTCGTCGTCGCCGGCGTCCTTGTCGCGCACCTGGGCGTGGAAGCGCTCGGCCTGATCCTCGGCGTCGTTCAGCTCGGAGTAGGCGTTGGCGATCTCGCGGCCGCCGATGAACAGCTCGAAGCGGTCGGTGACGCTCGGGTCCTCGTCGTTGCGGCGGGCCAGCGGCGACACCTCGAACGGGTACTTGGTGATGAAGGTCGGCTGCTCCAGCTTGTGCTCGACCAGTTCCTCGAAAATCATCACCTGCAGCTTGCCCAGGCCCTCGAAACCGAGCACCTTGGCGCCGGCCTTCTTGGCGATGGCGCGGGCGGTGTCGATGTCCTGCAGGTCGGCGGCGGAGATTTCCGGGTTGTACTTGAGGATCGAGTCGAACACCGACAGGCGCGCGAACGGCTCGCCGAAGTGGAACACCTTGTCGCCGTAGGGCACGTCGGTGGTGCCGAGCACCGCCTGCGCCAGCTCGCGGAACAGTTCCTCGGTGAGGTCCATGTTGTCTTCGTAGTCGGCGTAGGCGTGGTAGAACTCGAGCATGGTGAACTCGGGGTTGTGCCGGGTCGACACGCCTTCGTTGCGGAAGTTGCGGTTGATCTCGAAGACCTTCTCGAAGCCGCCGACCACCAGGCGCTTGAGGTACAGCTCCGGCGCGATGCGCAGGAACATCGGCATGTCCAGCGCGTTGTGGTGGGTCTCGAACGGCTTGGCCGCGGCGCCGCCGGGGATGGTCTGCAGCATCGGGGTTTCCACTTCGAGGAAACCGCGGTCGTTGAGGAAGCGGCGGATGTGGGCGATCACCTGGGAGCGCACGCGGAAGGTCTCGCGCACCTCCTCGTTGACGATCAGGTCGACGTAGCGCTGGCGGTAGCGGGTCTCGGTGTCGGTCAGGCCGTGGAACTTGTCCGGCAGCGGACGCAGCGACTTGGTCAGCAGGCGGGCTTCCTGCATGTCGACGTACAGGTCGCCCTTGCCGGAGCGCGCCAGCACGCCGCTGACGCCGACGATGTCACCCAGGTCCCAGTGCTTGATGGCTTCCAGGGTCTCGGCCGCCAGGGTCTTGCGGTTGACGTACAGCTGGATGCGCCCGCTGGTGTCCTGCAGGACCATGAACGCGCCGCGGTTGAGCATGATGCGACCGGCCACGCTGACCTTGATCTGCTTGCCTTCCAGCTCTTCCTTGCCGGCCTCGGCGTACTGCTTCTGCAGGTCGCCGGCCTGGCTGTCGCGGCGGAAGTCGTTGGGGAAGGCAATCGCCTGGCTCTCGCGCACGGCGGCAAGCTTTTCCTTGCGCTGGGCGATCAGCTTGTTCTCTTCCTCGTGGATGGCGTGCTCGTTCAGCGGTTGTTCGCTCATGGTCGTCGTCTTTCCAAATTTGGCGTGGCTCGCGCCACATCCGGGATTTGCGCGGTGGATCGAACGCCCCCGCGATCGGCGGGGGCGCCGTGCATTACAGGCCCTGCTTGAGGCTGGCTTCCAGATACTCGTCCAGATCGCCGTCGAGCACCTTGTCGCAGTCGCTGCGCTCGACGCCGGTGCGCAGATCCTTGATCCGCGACTGGTCGAGCACATAGGAGCGGATCTGGTGGCCCCAGCCGATGTCCGACTTGGTTTCCTCCAGCGCCTGGGAGGCCTCGCGGCGCTTCTGCATCTCCAGCTCGTACAGCTTGGCGCGCAGCATCTTCATCGCGGTGTCGCGGTTGGCGTGCTGGGAGCGCTGGTTCTGGCAGCTGACCACGGTATTGGTCGGGATGTGGGTGATCCGCACCGCCGAGTCGGTGGTGTTGACGTGCTGGCCACCGGCACCGGAGGAGCGGTAGGTATCGGTGCGCAGATCGGCCGGATTGATGTCGATCTCGATGTTGTCGTCGATTTCCGGCGAGGCGAACACCGCGGAGAACGAGGTGTGGCGGCGGTTGCCGGAGTCGAACGGGCTCTTGCGCACCAGGCGGTGCACGCCGATCTCGGTGCGCAGCCAGCCGAAGGCGTACTCGCCGCGCACGTGCACGGTGGCGCTCTTGATGCCGGCGACCTCGCCCTCGGACAGTTCGACGATCTCGGCGTCGAAGCCGTGCTTGTCGGCCCAGCGCAGGTACATGCGCAGCAGGATGTTGGCCCAGTCCTGGGCCTCGGTACCGCCGGAGCCGGCCTGGATGTCCAGGTAGCAGTTGCTGGCGTCCATCTCGCCGCTGAACATGCGGCGGAACTCGAGCTTCTCGAGGATCTCGCGCAGGCGGGCCACTTCGGCCTCGACGTCGGCCACGGCGCCCTCGTCGTTCTCCTCGACGGCCATCTCCAGCAGGTCGCTGCAGTCGGCCAGGCCACCGGTCAGCTCGTCGAGGGTCTCGACGATCTGCGCCAGCATGGCGCGCTCGCGGCCGAGATTCTGCGCGTACTCCGGATTGTTCCAGACGTTCGGGTCTTCCAGCTCGCGGTTGACTTCGGTCAGGCGGTCATGCTTCTGATCGTAGTCAAAGATACCCCCGAATAGACTGGGTGCGGCTGGTCAGGTCCTTGATGGCGTTGAGGATCGGATTGATTTCCATGGCTGGCGTCACTCGCGGGCGGAACTGGAGAAAAGCGCAAAAGTATACGTCAGTCGGCGCGCGCTGGCAGCAGCGCCGCGACAAAGCACAGGACCTGATGGCTCCCACGCTCCGCGTGGGAGTCCGAGCCATGGACGCTCCGCGTCCAGCCGCAGGAGCGGCTGAACGCACGTGCCCACTCGGAGCATGGGCACGATCGAGTGTGATCAACCGCCCAGCTCGGCCAGCCGCGCGAGGAAAGCCTCTTCGTCGAGCACCTTCACGCCCAGCTCGTTGGCCTTGGCCAGCTTGGAGCCGGCGCCGGGACCGGCGACCACGCAGTGGGTCTTGGCCGACACCGAACCGGCGACCTTGGCGCCGAGCGCCTCGAGCCGCGCCTTGCCCTCGTCGCGGCTCATGGCCTCGAGGGTGCCGGTGAGCACCCAGGTCTGCCCGGCCAGCGGCAGGCCGGCCACCACGGCCTTCGCGCTCTGCCAGTGCATGCCGAACGCGCGCAGCTGCGCCTCGATGGCACGGGCCCGCTCGACGCTGGCCGGCTCGGCGAAGAACGCGCGCAGGCCCTCGCGGGCCTTCTCGGTGAGGCCCTTGGCGGCCTTGAGGCTCAGCCAGTCCTGACTGAGGGCGATCACCCCTTCGAGGCTGTCGCCCGCAGCAGCGGCGAGGTTCTTCGCCCCGGTGGCAGCGATGCCCGGGATGTTCAGCCGGTCGATCAGCTCGGGGAGGGTCGCGCAGGCGGCGAACTCGGCGTGCAGCTCGCCCTCCTCCTCAAGCTCCACGCCGCACTCGAGCAGGCGGGCGATCACCGTGCGGTTGTGCTCATCCTCGAAGAAGCTGTGGATCTCGTGGGCCACTTCCAGGCCGACGTCCGGCAGCCAGGTCAGCACCTCGGGCAGCGCCACCTGGATGCGTGCCAGCGAACCCAGGGCGCGCGCCAGCAGCTTGGCGGTTTCCTCGCCGACGTCGGGAATGCCGAGGGCGAAGATGAAGCGCGCCAGCGGCGGTCGCCGGCTGGCCTCGATGGCGGCCAGCAGGTTGCGGGTCGACAGTTCGGCGAAGCCTTCCAGCACCACCACCTGGTCGAAGGTCAGGGTGTAGAGGTCGGCCGGCGACTTCACCAGGCCGACGTCGACCAGTTGCTCGACGATCCGGTCGCCAAGGCCGTCGATGTCCATGGCGCGGCGCGAAACGAAGTGGATGATCGCCTGCTTGAGCTGCGCCTGGCAGCTCAGGCGGCCGACGCAGCGGTAGATCGAGCCCTCGCTGACCTGCGCCTTGCCCTTGCCGCGCCTGATCAGCCGGGTGCGCTCGACGTGCGAGCCGCACACCGGGCAATGCTCGGGAATGCTCACCGGCCGCGCGTCGGCCGGGCGACGCTCGGCGACCACCTGCACCACCTGAGGAATCACGTCGCCGGCGCGGCGGATGATCACGGTGTCGCCGATCATCAGCCCCAGGCGCGCCACCTCGTCCATGTTGTGCAGGGTGGCGTTGGACACCGTGACGCCGGCCACCTGCACCGGCTTGAGGCGCGCCACCGGAGTCACCGCACCGGTGCGACCGACCTGGAACTCGACGTCGAGCAGCTCGGTCAGCTCCTCGCGGGCGGGGAACTTGTGGGCGATGGCCCAGCGTGGCTCGCGGGCGCGGAAACCCAGCTCGCGCTGCCAGTCGATGCGGTTGACCTTGAACACCACGCCGTCGATCTCGTAGGCCAGCGCGTCGCGCCTGTCGCCGATGGCCCGGTAGTAGGCCAGCGCCGCCTCGACGCCGCGCGCCAGTCTGAGCTCGCGGCTGATCGGCACCCCCCAGCCCCTGAGCGACTCGAGGACGCCGACCTGGGTGCCGGCCAACTCGCCTTCCACCTGGCCGACGCCATAGGCGCAGAACTCCAGCGGGCGGCTGGCGGTGATCTTCGGGTCGAGCTGGCGCAGGCTGCCGGCGGCGGCGTTGCGCGGGTTGGCGAAGGTCTTGCCGCCGCTCTCGATGGCGCGCGCGTTGAGCGCCTCGAAACCGGCACGCGACATGTACACCTCGCCGCGCACCTCCAGCACCCGCGGCCAGCCCCCGCCGTGCAGGCGCAGCGGGATGTTGCGCACGGTGCGCACGTTGGCGGTGATGTCCTCGCCGGTGCTGCCGTCGCCGCGGGTGGCGCCGCGCACCAGCACGCCGTCCTCGTAGCGCAGGCTGACCGCCAGGCCGTCGAGCTTGGGCTCGCAGGCGTACTCCACCTCGGCGCCGCCGCCGAACAGGTCGCCTGAAAGGTCGCCTGAAGGGGCGCCGGCCGGCAGCAGCTCGCCGAGGCCCTCGCGCACCCGGCGATCGAAGTCGCGCAGGTCGTCCTCGGCGAAGGCGTTGCCCAGGCTGAGCATGGGAATCTCGTGACGCACCTGGCCGAACTCGGCCAGCGCCTGCCCGCCGACGCGCTGGGTCGGCGAGTCCGCCGTCACCAGTTCGGGATGCTCGATTTCCAGCGCCCTGAGTTCGTGGAACAGGCGATCATATTCGGCATCCGGGATGCTCGGCTGGTCGAGCACGTAGTAGCGGTGATTGTGCTCGTTGAGCTCGGCGCGCAGTTCGGCGATGCGCTGGGCGGCGGTAGTGGTCATGGCAGGGTTCCATAAAACGAAAAAAGCAGCCCTGCGCGGAACGCAGGGCTGCTTCTCAAGACACGAAGATCAACGCTTCATCAGCGCCCGGCGCTCGAACTCGACGATGCGCTGGCGGTAGTGCTCGATGGTCTGCGCGGTCATCACGCTGCGCTGCTCGTCCTTCAGCTCGCCGTCGAGCTCGTGGGACAGCTTGCGGGCGGCGGCGACCATCAGGTCGAAGGCCTGCTTGGGATGGCGCGGACCAGGCAAGCCGAGGAAGAAGCTGACCGCACGGGTGCTGAAGTGGTCGAGGTCCTCGAGGTCGAAGGTGCCCGGCTTGACGCCGTTGGCCATGGAGAACAGCACCTCGCCGTTGCCAGTCATGCTCTCGTGGCGATGGAAGATGTCCATGTCGCCGAAGCGCAGGCCGCTCTCGAGGATGCTCTGCACCAGCGCCGCGCCCTTGAAGCCGTTGGGGTCGCGGGCGACCACGTTGATCACCAGCACCTCGTCGAACGGCGGCAGCTCGCGCGGCTCGGCCTTGGCCGCCGGGGCCTTGTCGGCCGCCTTGCCGCTCTTCTCCAGCGGCTTTTCCACGATCTTCTCGCCGGTCTTCTCGGCAGCCTTGTCGCGGCTCTTGTCCCGGCCGCGCGGCGCCTCGCGCTCCTCGCCCCGCAAGCCCGCCGGCTCGGCGGCGAGGCCCGGCTCGTCGAGATCGAGCTCCAGGTCGCCGGCCGAAGGCTCCTCGCGGCGCGGCGCGCGCGGGGCGGGGAGCTCCTCCTCGTCGAGCGAAGGCTCCTGGTGCTTGTTGACCACGCGAGAGGGGCCGAGCAGGCTCGGATCTTCCTCGTCGTCATCCGGCAGGCTGGCGACGCTGCGGTCGAGCTTGAGCTTCAACCGTCCCTTGCTGCCGCGCATGCGGCGCCAGCCATCGAACAGGATACCGCCGATCACAATGATGCCGATGACGATCAGCCATTCGCGCAAACCGATGTCCATGAAAGACACAATCCCCTAATCAGAATCCGGGTAAATCAATTGCCTTGCAGCCATTCCAGTCGGTTGGAACCGTTTATATACCGGAGCGGCTTGTAATAGCCCATAAATTAACATGTCGACACAAACTATACACCGTTGCTCCTGTCAGGCTTCAGCCAATGCGACGGCCTCCTCGACATTTACCGCCACCAGACGCGAACAACCCGGCTCGTGCATGGTCACGCCCATCAATTGATCCGCCATTTCCATGGCGATCTTGTTATGGGTGATATAGATGAACTGCACCTTTTCCGACATTTCCTTGACGAGCCGCGCATAACGGCCAACGTTGGCGTCGTCCAGCGGCGCATCCACCTCGTCGAGCATGCAGAACGGCGCCGGATTGAGCTGGAAGATCGCGAATACCAGGGCCAGTGCGGTCAGCGCCTTCTCGCCGCCGGACAGCAGATGGATGGTGCTGTTCTTCTTGCCCGGCGGGCGCGCCATGATCGCCACCCCTGTATCGAGCAGATCCTCGCCGGTAAGTTCCAGATAGGCCTGACCGCCGCCGAACACCTTGGGGAACAGCGCCTGCAGGCCACCGTTGATCTGCTCGAAGGTTTCCTTGAAGCGGTTGCGGGTTTCCTTGTCGATCTTGCGGATGACGTTTTCCAGGGTGTCCAGCGCCTCGACCAGGTCGTCGTTCTGCGCATCCAGATAGCGCTTGCGCTCGGACTGCTGCTGGTACTCCTCGATGGCAGCCAGGTTGATCGGCCCCAGGCGCTGGATACGCGCGGCCAGTTGCTCCAGCCGGCTCTCCCACTCGCGCTCGGCGGCGGCCTCGGGCAGTTCGGCCAGCAGGGTCGACAGCTCGTGCCGGTCTTCGGCCAACTGGTCCTCCAGCGCCTTGCGCCGCACGCTGAGGGTCTGCCAGTCGAGGCGCTGCTGCTCGAGCTGGCTGCGCAGCAACTGGGCCTGCTGTTCGGCGCTGCTGCGGCGCTTCTCGGCGTCGCGCAGCTCGCGGTCGGCATCGTCGAGGGCCAGGCGCGCCAGGCGCATTTCCTCGTCGACCGCCATGCGCCGCTCGAGCAACCCCTCCAGCTGCATGCGCAATTCCTGCAGCGGCTCGTCGCCCTCCTCCAGGTTGAGAGCGAGCTGCTCGCAGCGCTCGAACAGGCGCGCCGCCTGCAGTTCGAGACGCTCCAGGGCCTGGCGGGTGGAGTCGTGCTGGGCACGCAGCGCGCCGAACCGCACCGCCAGCTGGTGGGCATGGTCCTTGTGCCGGCGCGCCTCCTGACGCATGCGGTCGAGCCCCTCGCGCAGGGCATCGCGGGCGGACAGCAGCTGTTCGCGCTGCTCGGTGTCGCTGGCCATGGCGTCCAGGGCGTCCTGCAGGTACAGGCGCGACTCGCCGAGCTGCTCCACTTCCAAGGCGCGCTGCTCGGCCAGCTCGGCCAGCTCCTCGTCGAGACGCCGCCGGCGCAGGGCCAGCTGCTCGTGGCGGGCCTGCAGCGCCGACAATTGGGCACGCAGCTCGCCCTGGCGGCGGCCTTCGTCCTGGATGCGCCGGCGCTGCTGCTCGCGGGTCTGCTCCTGCGTCTGCTGCCGCTCGCGCAGCTCGAGCAGGCGCTCCTCCAGCAGGGCCAGGGCGGCCTCGCGCTCCGCACGCTCGCCGGCCAGGCGCTCCAGCTCCTGGCCGCGGGCCAGCAGGCCGCCGTCCGTCTCGCCGCCACGGCGCACCCGCAGGAAGTGCCGGCCGACCCAGTAGCCGTCGCGGCTGATCAGGCTGTCGCCCTCGGCCAGCCCGTCGCGGGCCGCCAGCGCGGCCTCCAGCGACTCGACCGGGCGCACCCGGCCCAGCCAGGGGGAAAGGTCGAGCGGTGCCTGCACCTTGTCCAGCAGGCTGCCGGGCAGCGCTCCGCCGGCCGCGGCGCAGGCCAGGCGCAGTTCGCCCTGCTCGAATTCGTCCAGCGCCAGGCCGGCGAAGTCGCCGAGCAGCACCGCCTGCAGGTCGGCGCCGAGCACGGTCTCCACCGCCAGCTCCCAGCCGGGCTCGACGCGCAGGCCCTCGGCCAAGCGCGGCCGACCCTGCAGGTTCTGCTCGCGCAGCCAGGCGGCGGCGCCCGCGCCCGGGTCCAGCGCGGCCTGCTGCAACGCCTCCAGCGAGGCGAGGCGGCCGTTGAGGCGCTGCAGCTCACCCTGCGCCTGCTGCTGCTCGCGCCCGGCCTGCTGCAGCTCGTCGCGCAGCTGCTGCAGGCGCTCGGCCAGTTGTTCGTCGCCGGCCTGCAGCTCCTCCAGATCCAGCTCGCCGGCCGCCAGCTGCTCGGCCAGCTCCTCCATCCGCGCATCGGCGGGATCGCCGGCCAGTTGGCGGCGCTCGTCCTCGAGACGGCGCTGGCGCTCGACCAGGCGCTCCAGGCTCTGCTCCAGCTGCTGGATGCGCGCCTGCTGCACCTCGGCCAGGCGGCGCGGCTCGGCGCTGCGCTGGTTGAAGGAGTCCCACTGCTCCTGCCAGGCGTGCATGGCGGCCTCCGCCTCCTCCAGCGCGCAAGCGCCCTCCTCGGCGGCGGCCCGGGCCAGCTCCTGCTCGGGTTCGAGCATCGCCAGCTCCTCGGCCAGGCTGGCCAGCAGGTCGCGGTCGTTGCCCAGGTGTGCCTCGGTTTCCGCGCGGGCACGCTCGGCCTCGCGCAGGTCGTCCTGCAGCTGGCGCAGGCGCTGCTGGCCGTGCTGGATGCTCTGCTCGATGCGCGCGATGTCGCCGCCCACCGAGTAGAAGCGCGCCTGCACCTGGTTGAAGGTTTCCGCCAGCTCGTGGTGACCGTCGCGCAGGCGCTCGATGCTGGCGTCGGCGTTGCGCTGCTCGGCGACCAGCGCCTCCATGGCCACTTCCTGGTCGCCGATCACGCTCTGCCGCGCCCGCGCCTGCTCGTCCAGCGCCAGCCAGCGCAGGGCGGCCAGCTCGGCCTTGAGCTGGCGCTCCTCTGCCTTGTACTGCTGGTACTTCTCGGCGGACTGGGCCTGGCGCTGCAGGCGCTCGAGCTGGCGCTCCAGCTCCTGGCGCAGGTCGGCCAGGCGCTCGAGATTCTCCTGGGTGCGGCGGATGCGACTCTCGGTCTCGCGGCGGCGCTCCTTGTACTTGGAGATGCCCGCCGCTTCCTCGATGAAGTTGCGCAGATCCTCCGGGCGCGCCTCGATCAGCTTGGAGATCATCCCCTGCTCGATGATCGAGTAGCTGCGCGGCCCCAGGCCGGTGCCGAGGAAGATGTCGGTGATGTCGCGCCGACGGCACTTGGTGCCGTTGAGGAAATAGGTGTTCTGCCCTTCGCGGGTCACCCGGCGGCGGATGGATATCTCGCTCCAGCTCGCGTACTCGCCGCCCAGGCTGCCGTCGCCGTTGTCGAACACCAGCTCGATGGACGCCTGCCCCACCGGCTTGCGGGTGTTGGAGCCGTTGAAGATGACATCGGTCATCGACTCGCCGCGCAGGTTCTTCGCCGAGCTCTCGCCCATCACCCAGCGCACGGCGTCGATGATGTTGGACTTGCCGCAGCCGTTGGGACCGACCACCGCGGCCATGTTGCTGGGGAAGCTGACCGTGGTCGGGTCGACGAAGGACTTGAAGCCGGCCAGGCGGATGCACTTCAGGCGCATGGCGGAAGGCTCCGGACACGGCGGCCAGACGGGCGACGAAGAGGGGCGGACGGCGGAATCATGGGCGGGCGTCTGACCGGGGTTGCGCGGCGCGGCAGTCTAGCACAGGGGCCGGGCGGCTCAGGAGGGGCGCGGACGGAGCGCCGCCGAGCTCGCACGGATGTGTGCGCCACGGCACGCGGACAGGGCGCCGGGGACGCTGCTAATCTGGCGACAGACCAAGGAGCAGCCCATGTCCCCTCACCCGCCGTCCGGCTGGCGCCACCGCCTGTACGTGATCATCTTCCAGGTCGACACCCCGGCCGGGAGGCGTTTCGACGAGTTCCTGCTGCTGGCCATCCTCGCCAGCCTGGTGGTGGTGATGCTGGACAGCGTGGAGTCGGTCGGCCACGAGCACGGCGCCCTGCTCGGCATGCTGGAATGGAGCTTCACCGCCCTGTTCGCCGTCGAGTACCTGGCCCGCCTGTACTGCTCGCCCCGGCCGCTGCGCTACGCCTTCAGCTTCTACGGGCTGATCGACCTGCTCGCCGTGCTGCCCGGCATCCTCGCCCTCGTCTTCGCCGACGCCCAGTTCCTGATCATCGTCCGCGTGCTGCGCATGCTGCGGGTGTTCCGCGTGCTCAAGCTGACGCCCTACCTCAGCCAGGCGAATTTCCTGCTGGTGGCGCTGCGGGGCAGCCGACAGAAGATCATCGTGTTCCTGCTCACCGTCAGCACCCTAGTCATCGTGTTCGGCACCCTGATGTACGTGATCGAGGGGCCGGCCCACGGCTTCAGCAGCATCCCCACCAGCATCTACTGGGCGGTGGTGACCCTGACCACCGTCGGCTTCGGCGACATCACGCCGAAGACGCCGCTGGGCCAGGGCCTGGCCACCCTGATCATGATCACCGGCTATTCGATCATCGCCGTGCCGACCGGCATCTTCACCGCCGAGCTGGCCAGCGCCATGCGCAGCGGCGAGGGCGGCCTGCAGCGGCCATGCCCGACCTGCGGCAAGCCCAGCCACGAGGCTGGCGCCAGCTTCTGCTGCCGCTGCGGTCACCCGCTGTTCCCTCGCGGGGGCTGAGCGCCGGCGCCGCCCATACAAGAAGGGCGCGGGGCCCGCAGGCCGCCGCGCCCGTTCCACCGCCGGAGCGCCTCAGCGTTCGCCGCGACTCTCGCCCCGCTCCTGCCACTGACGGCCGCCGTCGCGCTGACGCGCCGGCCCCATGCGCTGACCGCCCGCGTCATCCGGCGACGAGGAGGACGGCGAAGCCATGCGCCGCTCATGGCGCTGCGAGCGCTGCTCGCCCACCTGCTGCTGGCGATGCTGTTCGCGTTGCTGCCACTGACGCTGCGGACGCTGCTGCCACTGGTGCTCCTGCTGGCGCTCGGGGCGCTGCGACTGCCACTGCCGCTGCGGGCGCGTCTCGATGCGCTGCTGCGGCCACTGGCGCTCCTGGCGGACGTCCAGACGCTGCTGCTGCCACTGACGCTGCTGCTGTTGCAGTTCGCGCTGGCGGCGCCAGTCCCGCTCCCGCTCCTGCTCCTGTTGCCATGCGCGCAGGCGCTGCTCGCCCTCGCTCGGGTTGCGCCATTCGCGCTGCGGCGTGCCGGGGCCGTAGTAGCGGCCCTGGTCGCGGCGCTCCCACTGGCCGTCACCACGGTCGTCGTGGCGGCGGTTGTCGTAGTGGCGATTGTCGTAGCGCGGCTGCGAATGGTAGCGCTGCCCCAGCCGCGGCGGGACATGGCGATGCTCGATCACCCGCCACGGGCCGTTGAACTGCCGTCCCGACGACCAGTGGTTGTCGTTCCAGCGGTAGTAGGTGTGGTCATGGTAGTAGGTGCGCGGATAGCCCGTGCTCACATAGACGCGCAGGTCGTCGTCCCAGCGCCAGCGGCCATCGCGGGGCGGCGGGTAGTAGCCGCCATGGCGGGGATAGTCGCCATAGCGGGGATAGTCGTCGTAGCCGTAATCCCCCTCGACGACGGTGCAGGCCGTCAGCGGCAGGATCAGGGCCATCAGGATCCCCACGGCACAACGCCTCATTTGCTAGCCTCCACGGCAGGCGCGGGCCTGCTCGGACATTGGTCGACGCCCGGCGCGACAGTCGCAGCCGGGTCATCCTTCAGACAACGGGTCCGACCACTGGTTGCAGTGCCGCGAGCCGGCCAGGACGGCCGCAGGGAGCCTGGCCGCTCCGCCGAGGGGAGCGGCCGTGGCGGTCAGGGCTGCTCCGCCTTGTCGATCACCAGCGCCTGCTCGCCCGCCTCGAGGGTCTTGAGCACGCCGCTCTGGCCGATCCACTCGCCCTGCATCGGGCTGCCGGCACGGGAGATGCGCGCCACCAGCTGGATCTCGGCGAAGTTGGACAGCTTGAGCTGCGGCATCATCGCATCGGCATCGGAGAGGCTGACCTCCACCGGCAGGTCGGAGACCTTCAGGCGCTTGGCGGCCAGCGGCATCGGCGGACCGGAGGCGGCACGGGCGAAGACGAACAGCGTGTCGTCCGGCTGCACCTTGCCGGCCAGTTCCGGGGCCAGGCTGACCCGGACCTTGAGCTCCACCGCGGCCGGCGCGACCGGCGCCTCGGGCACCTTCTCGCCGCGGGCGACCAGCTGCTCGCGGGCGCGCTCGATGCCGCCCTCGATGGCCTGGCGCGACGGATCGTTCGGCTCCAGCACCGCCACCAGACGCTGCCAGTAGCCCATGGCGTCGCCATAGCGCTGCTCCTCGAAGGCGGCGATGCCGAGCAGGCCGAGGGTGGTGACCTCCTGCGGATCGAGCCTGAGCGCCTCCTCGCCGAGGCTGCGCACCTGCTCGGTGAACTTCTGCCCCTCGGCGAAGTACAGCGCCTGCGCCCACTGGCCGAGCAGCTCCGGCTGGCGGCCGGCCAGTTCGGCGGCGCGGGCGAAGGCCGGGGCGGCGTCCCCGGGACGCTGCTGGGCCATGTAGCTGCGACCGAGGAAGTACCAGGCCTCGGCCTGGTCCGGCTGCAGGCGCACGGTTTCCTCGAGGCGCGCGATCACCTCGTCCATGTTCTTCGGCGCCACGGCCAGTTGTTCGCGCAGCTTCAGCGCATCGCTGGCGCCCCAGTGCAGGTACAGGGCGAGGCCGGCGACCGGCACCAGCACGGCCAGCGTCAGCGGCAGCCAGCGGCCCAGCGGGCGACGCGCCGCCTCGGCCTGCTCGGCGTCGTCCAGCAGCTCGCGGGCGGCCTCGCTGCGCCCGGCCTCCAGCTGGGCGGCATCCAGGCTGCCGGCGGCATGCTGGGCGTCCAGCTCGGCGATGCGCTCCTGATACAGGGCGACGTTGAGGGCGGTGCGGTCTTCCTCGGCCTGGGCGCGGCGGCCGCGCAGCAGCGGAATCAGCAGGAAGGCGAGCGCTGCCAGCAGCAGCACCGCGGCAGCAAGCCAGAAAGCGGTCATTGGTCAGCCTTGCTCTTGTCGGAAGCGTTCTTCAGCAGTTGGTCGAGGCGCGTGCGCTCCTCGGCGGAGAGGTCGGCGCCCTGGCCGGATGCAGCGGGACGGCGGCGACGCAGGACGATCAGCGCCAGCACGCCGAGACCGCCGCCGAGCAGCAGCCACGGGCCGTACCAGAGCAGCCAGGTACGCGCATCGACCGGCGGGTTGTAGCGTACGAAGTCGCCGTAGCGGGCCACCAGGAAGTCGACGATCTCCTGGTTGCTCTTGCCTTCGCCGAGCATGCGGTGGATCTCGCGGCGCAGGTCCATGGCGATCGGCGCGTCGGAGTCGGCGATGTTCTGGTTCTGGCACTTCGGGCAGCGCAGCTCCTCGGTGAGGGTGCGGTAGCGCTCGCGCGCCGCCTCGTCCTTGAACTCGTAGGTGTCGATGGCCGCCTGGGCGCCCAGCGACAGGGTCAGGCCCAGCAGGGCTGCGGAGAGCAGTCGTTTCATCAGCGCGCGTCCACCAGTTGCTGGTACAGCGGGGCCAGCTGTTCGCGCCAGACGCGCTCGTCGATGGCGCCGACGTACTTGTGACGGATGATGCCGTCCTTGTCGATCAGGAAGGTTTCCGGTGCGCCGTAGACCCCGAGGTTGATGCCCAGGCTGCCCTGCGGGTCCTCGACGTTGAGACGGTAGGGATTGCCCAGATCGTTGAGCCACTTGCGCGCCGCCTCGCCGTTGTCCTTGTAGTTGACGCCGTAGACCACCACGCCCTGCCCGGCCAGCTGGTTGAGCATCGCGTGCTCGGCGCGGCAGGTCGGGCACCAGGTCGCCCAGACGTTGACCAGCGCCGGTCCCTTGAGGTCGCCGGAGCTGACGGTGCGCGCCGGGTCTTCCAGCGACGGCAGGGCGAAGCCGGGCAGCGGCTTGCCGATCATGGTCGTGCCGATGTCGCGCGGATCGAGGAACAGGCCCTTGTAGAGGAAACCGGCCAGCACCAGGAAGCCGAGCAGCGGCAGCAGCAGGATTGCCCGTTTCATGCTTGCACTCCAGTCATGCCCAGCGCCTCGCGGGCCCTGGTGGTCACCTTGACCCGGTAGCGACGGTCGAGCGCGGCGAGCAAGCCGCCACAGGCCATCAGCAGGCCGCCCAGCCAGATCCAGCGCACGAACGGCTTGACGTGCAGGCGCACGGCCCAGGCGCCATTCTCCAGCGGCTCGCCGAGGGCGACGTAGAGGTCGCGGGTGAAGCCCGGATCGATGCCGGCCTCGGTCATCGGCATGCCGCGCACCTGGTAGATACGCTTCTCCGGATGCAGCACGGCGATTTCCTCGCCATCCTCCAGCACGCGCACGGTGCCGCGATCGGAGGTGAAGTTGGGGCCTTCGTGGTGACGGGTACCGTCGAAGGCGAAGCGGTAGCCACCGACTTCCACCGACTCGCCGGGCGCCATGCGCAGGTCACGCTCGACGTTGTACTGGCTGGACAGCACGATGCCGAGGGCGGTCACCGCGATGCCGAAGTGCGCCAACTGCATGCCCCAGTAGCTGCGCGACAGGCCGGCGATGCCCTTGACCAGCCCCTTGTGGCGGGTCTTGTCGAGCAGGTCGCGCAGCCCGGCGAGCACCACCCAGGCGGCCAGCAGGCAGGCGGCCAGCACCGCCCAGTGGAAGTCGCCGAGCAGGAAGGCGGCAGCGACGCCCAGCACGCCGCTGGCGACCAGCACCGGCAGCAGCATGCCGCCCAGCCAGCCCAGCGGGGTGTCCTTCCAGCGCACCAGCACGCCGACGCCCAGGGCGACCATGAGGATGGCCATCAGCGGCAGGAACAGCGCGTTGAAGTACGGCGGGCCGACCGACAGCTTGGCGCCGGACAGGGCGTCGAGCACCAGCGGATAGAGGGTGCCGAGCAGGATCATGGCGCAGGTCACCACCAGGATCAGGTTGTTGGCCAGCAGCAGGGTCTCGCGCGACCACAGGCCGAAGCCGATGACGCTCTTGACCACCGGCGCGCGCAGGGCGAACAGGGTCAGCGAGCTGCCGACCACGAACAGCAGGAAGATCAGGATGAAGGTGCCGCGCTCGGGATCGGCGGCGAAGGCGTGCACCGAGGTCAGCACGCCGGAGCGCACCAGGAAGGTGCCGAGCAGGCTCAGCGAGAAGGCGGCGATGGCCAGCAGCACCGTCCAGCTCTTGAACACGCCGCGCTTCTCGGTCACCGCCAGCGAGTGCAGCAGCGCGGTGCCGACCAGCCAGGGCATGAACGAGGCATTCTCCACCGGATCCCAGAACCACCAGCCGCCCCAGCCCAGCTCGTAGTAGGCCCACCAGGAGCCGAGCACGATGCCGATGCTGAGGAAGGCCCAGGCGACTATGGTCCACGGCCGCGACCAGCGCGCCCAGGCGGCGTCGAGGCGGCCGCCGAGCAGGGCGGCGATGGCGAAGGCGAACACCACCGAGAAACCGACGTAGCCCATGTACAGCATCGGCGGGTGGACGATCAGGCCGAAGTCCTGCAGCAGCGGGTTGAGGTCGCCACCGTCGCGCGGCGCGTTGGGCAGCAGGCGCGCGAAGGGGTTGGAGGTGACGATCAGGAACAGCAGGAAGCCGACGCTGATCATCCCCATCACGCCGAGCACGCGGGCCAGCATCACCTCCGGCAGCTGGCGGGAGAACACCGACACGGCGAAGGTCCAGCTGGCGAGGATCAGCGCCCACAGCAGCAGCGAGCCCTCGTGGGCGCCCCACACCGCGCTGAACTTGTAGAACCAGGGCAGCGCGCTGTTGGAGTTGCTGGCCACGTAGGCCACCGAGAAGTCGTCGACCAGGAATGCCTGGGTCAGGCACAGGAAGGAGAACAGCAGGAAGGCGAACTGGCCCCAGGCCGCCGGGCGGGCCAGGCTCATCCACTGCGCGTCGCCGCGCCAGGCGCCGATCATCGGCAGGGTCGCCTGCACCGCGGCCAGGCACAGGGCGAGGATCATGGCCAGATGGCCGAGCTCGGGAATCATTGCTTGCCCTCCGCGCTACCCATGGCCGCCGGCGGCATGCCGGCCGGCAGCTTGCCGCTGTCCTTGAGCGCCTTGGTCACCTCGGGCGGCATGTAGTTCTCGTCGTGCTTGGCCAGCACCTCGTCGGCGACCAGCACGCCGCTCGCGTTGAGGCGGCCGAGGGCGACTATGCCCTGCCCCTCGCGGAACAGGTCGGGAAGGATGCCGCGGTACTGGATGGTCACGTCCTTGGCATAGTCGGTGACCACGAACTGCACGTCCAGCGAGTCGGCCGAGCGGCTCACCGAGCCCTCCTTGACCATGCCGCCGGCGCGGATGCGGGTGTCCTGCGGCGCCTCGCCGGCGGCGATCTGCGTCGGCGTGTAGAACAGGTTGATGTTCTGCTGCAGGGCGCTGAGCGCCAGGCCGACGGCCACGCCGACGCCGGCGAGGATGCCGAGGATGATGAACAGGCGCTTCTTGCGGACAGGATTCATTGCTTGCTCTCCCGGCGCAGACGGCGCGCCTCGTCTTGCAGGTAACGGCGGCGCGCCAGGATCGGCAGCGCGACGTTGAGGGCCAGGACCGCCAGGCTGATGCCGTAGGAAGTCCACACGTACAGGCCATGCTTGCCCATGGCGAGGAAATCGGCGAAGGACTCGAAACTCACAGGCTGCGCTCCACTTCGGCTTTGACCCAGCTGGCCCGCGACTCGCGCTTGAGCACCTCGAGGCGCATGCGCAGCAGCAGGCTGACGGCGAAGAAGCAGTAGAAGCCGATGACCATGATCAGCAGCGGCACCCACATCTCCGGCGGCATCGCCGGCTTCTCGGTGATCTTGAAGGTCGCCGGCTGGTGCAGGGTGTTCCACCACTCCACCGAGTACTTGATGATCGGGATGTTGATCACGCCGACGATGGCCAGCACGGCGCAGGCCTTGGCCGCACTGTCGCGGTTGCTGATCGACTGGCCGAGGGCGATCACCCCGAAGTAGAGGAACAGCAGGATCAGCATCGAGGTCAGGCGCGCGTCCCACACCCACCAGGCGCCCCAGGTCGGCTTGCCCCACACCGCGCCGGTGACCAGGGCGATGAAGGTCATCCAGGCGCCGAGCGGCGCGGCGCACTGCAGGGCGACGTCGGCCAGCTTCATCTTCCACACCAGGCCGACCACTCCGGCCACCGCCAGCATGATGTAGCAGGACTGGGCGAGGATCGCCGCCGGCACGTGGATGTAGATGATCCGGAAGCTGTTGCCCTGCTGGTAGTCCGGCGGCGCGAAGGCCAGCCCCCACACGGTGCCGACGGCGAGCAGCAGCGCCGCGGCCACGCTCAGCCAGGGCAGCCAGCGGCCGCTGATCTCGTAGAACCATTTGGGCGAGCCGAGCTTGTGAAACCACGTCCAGTTCATCGAAGGATGCTCACTTCTTATTCGCCGACACTGATGTTCAGGCCGGCGGCGATGGCGAAGGGGGTCAGGGTCACCGCCAGGGCGGTGAGGCTGGCCAGCCACAGCAGGTGGCCGGCCGACGGCAGGCCCTGCAGGGCCGACTGCAGGGCGCCGCTGCCGAGGATCAGCACCGGGATGTACAGCGGCAGGATCAGCAGCGCCAGCAGCAGGCCGCCGCGCTTGAGACCCACGGTCAGCGCCGCGCCGACCGCGCCGAGCAGGCTGAGGATCGGCGTGCCGAGCAGCAGGGAGAGCAGCAGCACCGGCAGGCAGCGCGCCGGCAGGCCGAGCATCAGCGCCAGCAGCGGCGCCAGCAGGACCAGCGCCAGGCCGGAAAACAGCCAGTGTGCCAGCACCTTGGCCAGCACCAGAAGGGGCAGCGGGTGCGGCGAAAGGACCCACTGTTCCAGCGAGCCGTCCTCGAAGTCGCTGCGGAACAGGCCGTCCAGCGACAGCAGCACGGCGAGCAGCGCGGCGACCCACACCAGGCCGGGCGACAGGGTTTCCAGCAGCTTGCTCTCCGGTCCGACGGCCAGCGGGAACAGCGCCACCACGATGCCGAAGAACACCAGCGGGTTGAGCAGCTCGGCCGGGCGGCGGCACAGCAGGCGCGCCTCGCGCACCAGCAGCTGGGTGAACACGTTACTCATCGGCGACGCTTCCTGCGCGGGCGAGGTCCAGCTCGCGGTAGCCGGCCGGCTTGCGGGTCAGGCTGTGGTGGGTGGTCAGCACCACCATGCCGCCCTGCTCGCAGTGGCGGGCCAGATGCTCCTCGAGCTGGGCCACGGCGTGCTTGTCGAGGGCGGTGAAGGGCTCGTCGAGGACCCACAACGGCGGCGGATCGAGGTACAGGCGGGCCAGGGCGACGCGGCGCTGCTGGCCGGCGGACAGGGTGTGGCAGGGCACGTCCTCGAAGCCGCGCAGGCCGACCGAGTGCAGCGCCTGCCAGATGGCGTCGCGGGTTTCCATGGTGTGCAGGGCGCACAGCCAGGCGAGGTTCTCCTCGGGGCTGAGCAGGCCCTTGATGCCGGCGGCATGGCCGATCCACAGCAGGTTGCGGGTCAGCTCGCCGCGCTGTTCGCTCAGCGGCTTGCCGGCCAGGCGGATCTCGCCCTCGGTCGGCTGCATCAGCCCGGCCAGCAGGCGCAGCAGGCTGGTCTTGCCGCTGCCGTTGGGGCCGGAAATCTGCAGCATTTCGCCGTGATGCAGGGCGAAGTCGAGCCGCTCGAACAGCATGCGCAGGTCCCGCTCGCAGGCGAGCGCAACGGCTTCGAGGAAGGGACTGGTCACTGCATGGCTACCCGTCGGCAGAGCGATCGAAAACGTCGGCCGGGACTAGTCCCGGCCAGGTCGGGCGGCATTATACATATGCCCCCGAAGGGCCGTGGATCGTATTTTCGACAGCTTATGACCGGCTTAAGGAGGAGATGCGACCGACTGTCGCAGCCTCGACTTCAAGGCCGGGGCTGACGCCCCTGCCCCTGCGCCGCGACCAGCCGCTCGACGAAGAACTCCAGATGGCCGCGCGGATTGGCCGGCAACGGCCAGCCGTCGATCTTTTCCGCCAGCGCCGTGTAGGCCTGGGCGGCACGGCTGCGCGGGAACACCTCGAGCAGCGGACGCTGGCGCTGCACCGCCCGGCGCAGCGAGTCGTCGAAGGGAATGGCGCCGACATAGTCGAGCGACACCCCGCCCAGCGGCTCGGTGAGACGCAGCAGCTGCTGGTGCAGGGCCGGTCCTTCCTGGGCGGCGAAGGTCATGCTGGCCAGCAGGCGGAAACGGTTCATGCCGTGCTCGCGGTTCAGCCGGGTGATCAGCGCCAGGACATCGGCACGGGCGGCCGGCTCGTCGTTGACCACCAGCAGCGCCTCGCTGGCAGCATGCAGCAGGGTGGTCACGCCGCGGCCGATGCCCGGCGCACAGTCGACCAGCAGCACGTCCGGCGCGCGCGGCAGCTCGCTGAAGGCGCGGATCAGCCCGCCCAGCTGCAGGGCGTCCGGCTCGCGGGGTTCGCCCGGCGAACCGGCGATCAGCTGGATGCCGCCCGGCCCGCCGGCCAGCGCATCGGCCAGGCGGCAGCGCCCGGCCAGCACGTCGGCGAGGGTGCGCGGCGGATTCAGGGCCAGGGCCGCATCGACGTTGGGCAGGGCGAAGCTGGCGTCGAGCAGCAGCACCCGCCGGCCGCGGGCGGCCAGCGCCCAGGCCAGGTTGATCGCCGCCTGGGTCTTGCCGACGCCGCCCTTGCCGCTGGCGACCGCGATCACCTGTACCGGCGCGACGGCGCTCGGCTGCGCGCGCAGCGACGCGATGTGCGGGCTCACAGCTCGCCCCCTTCCTCGTCGTCGCGCCGGCCCATGCCGTACTTGCGCATCTTCTCCACCAGGGTGGTGCGGCGCACGCGCAGGCGCTCGGCGGCGCGCGCCACCACCCCGCCGGCATCGTCCAGCGCCTGCTGGATCAGCGAGCGCTCCAGGCTGTTGAGATAGTCCTTGAGGTCCAGGCCACCGATCGGCAGCAGCGCCGGGGCGTCGATGCCCGGCAGGGCGCCGCCCGGCTCGCGCTGCGGGCCCTCCTCGGCCTGACCTTCCTCGCCGTCGAGGTGGCGGAACTTCTTCGGCAGCTCGGCGACGCCGATCACCCCGTAGGGATGCATGATCGCCAGGCGCTCGACCAGGTTGGCCAGCTCGCGCACGTTGCCGCGCCAGTCGTGGCGGCACAGCGACATCAGCGCCGCCGAACTGAAGCGGATCGAGCCGCGCTTCTCGTGCTCCATGCGCGCGATCAGTTCGTTGATCAGCAGCGGGATGTCCTCGACCCGCTCGCGCAGCGGCGGCAGCTCGATGGAGAACTGGTTGAGGCGGTAGTAGAGATCGTCGCGCAGCCGCCCCTCGGCCACCCGCTGCTCGAGGTCGTGGCGGGTGGCGGCGATCACCCGCACGTCGACCGGCCGCGCCAGGTCGCTGCCCGTGCGCTTGAAGCTGCCCTCCTGCAGCACGCGCAGCAGGCGCACCTGCAGCTCGGCCGGCAGGTCGGCGATCTCGTCGATGTACAGGGTGCCGCCGGCGGCCAGTTCCAGGCGACCCTGGCGGCTGGCGATGGCGCCGGGCAGCGCGCCGGCCTCGCAGCCGAACAGCTCGCTTTCCAGCAGCTCCGGATCGATGGCCGTGCAGCTGATCGGCACGAAGGGAAACTCGCGACGGCTGGAATGGTAGTGCAGGTTGCGCGCCACCACTTCCTTGCCGCTGCCGGGCTCGCCGAGCAGCAGCACGCCGACCTCGGTGCCGGCGACCTGCTGCATCTGCTGGCGTACCTGCTGGATCGCCCGGCTGGTGCCGACCAGGCTGCGGAACAGGTTGGACTCGCGCTGCTGACCGCGCTCGCGGGCGGCGTCGAAGGCCTGCTGGTAGACCTGGGCGCGGTGCAGGGCGTCGAGCAGCTGGTTGTAGCTCGGCGGCATGTCGAGACGCGCCAGCACGCGGCGGCGCAGCTCCTCCGGCCAGTCGGCGCAGCTCTGCTCGCCGAACAGCAGCAGCGGCAGGTTATCCACCCGGGCGCCGAGCTGCTTGAGCAGGCGCGGGGCGCCGCCCTTGCTGTCGATCTGACCGAGCAGCACGCAGGACAGGCGCACATCCGGCTGCGCTTCGAGCTGGACGGCCCAGTCGCTGCTGGTGCAAGCGCTGCAGGGCTCGCAGAGGAAGTCGAAGATCACCGCCAGATCATGGCGGCGTTGGGGGAGGTCGTCGATCAGCAGGATTCGGGATTCACGCCACATGATTGCTCGGCTGGGGAGGCAGAAAGGGGCCACGGGGACGAAAACGAAGCGCCCCGCCGGTGCTGGCACCGGAAAATTGCACGCAGTAAAGCCAAAAGACTGACGCCAGTCAATTTTATGTGGCGTTTTCCCATCACCCCGAGACTGCGAGCCGCTAGCTAGCCGCCTCGCGCTGCGTCGATATTCCGTCATCCCCCTTGCCCGCCGACTCCCCGGTGGCGGCATCCCCGGCGGCCGTATCCACGGCGGCTGCATCCTCCTGCTCCGGCGGGCTGCCGGCGCCGGCGGCCCCGCCCTGCATCTGCTCCTGCACCACCGCCTCGTCGACGCGCGGGTCGAGCGCCACCGACAGCGGCGAGCCGGCCATCGCCACCGGCACGGCGACGTGCTGGATCGGCGCCTCCTCGACACGGTGCAGGCCATGCACATCCTGCGGTCGCACCCGCCAGACCAGCACCAGCGCGCAGGCGCCGATGAACAGGTAGAGCAGCCGGGGCACGCCACGGCTCATCAGCTCGCCGGCGATCAGCGGGCCGAGGCAGGCGCCGACACCGAACACCAGCAGCAGCATGGCCGACAGGGCGACGCGGCGCTCCTGCTCGACGTGATCGTTGGACAGCGCCACCGCCAGCGGATAGAGGGCGAACAGCAGCAGGCTGACCACGAAGCCCACCGCCAGCATCAGCGCCAGCGGCGGACGCGGCAGCAGGCCCAGCGGCAGCACGCTGAGCGCCAGGGCGACGGCGATCAGGCGGATCAGCAGGCTGCGGTCGAAGCGGTCGGACAGGCGGCCGAGCGGCGCCTGCACCACCAGCCCGGCGAGCACGCAGGTGGTCATGAACAGGCCGACCTCGCGGGTTTCCAGCCCCTGCGCGCCGGCGTAGACCGGTCCCAGGCCGTAGAAGGCGCCGATCGCCAGGCCGGCCATGGCCACCGTGGTCATCGACTGCGGCACCCGCTTGAGGAAGAAGCGCGGCTCCAGCGGCGCCGGCTTGAGCGGCGCCGGGTGGATGCGCCGGGTGGTGGCCACCGGCACCAGGCACAGCGAGAAGCACAGCGCCACCAGCAGCAGCGGCTCGAGGCCCAGCGCCGGGCGCACCACCAGCACCAGCTGACCGAGCACCAGGCCGAGGTAGCTGGCGGTCATGTACATGGAGAACACCCGGCCGCGCTTGCGCGGTTCGGCCTGCTCGTTGAGCCAGCTTTCCACCACCATGAACTGGGTCATCATGCCCAGGCCGATCAGGAAGCGCAGCGGCAGCCAGGCGGCCAGCCAGGGCAGCAGGCCATGGGCGATCACTGCGGCGCTGACCATGCCGCCGGCCGCCACATAGGCGCGCACATGGCCGACCCGGCTGATCATCAGGTGACCGAACTTGCCGCCCAGCACCAGGCCGGCATAGTGCGCCGCCATCAGCCAGCCGGCCTGGCCGGCGGCACCCTCGGCGGCCATGCGCAGGGCCAGGTAGGTGGTCAGCAGGCCCGAGCCGAGCAGCATCAGCAGGGTCGCGGTGAACAGCGAGGGGAAGGCGAAAATCGAGCGGGGCATGCATCCTCCGGGGGTTGGCCGGCGCGCCGGCGGGCGGCGGGCGGGATCGGCAGCAGCGCCGCTCCGTCCCGCCGCCGGGGTTCACAACTGCGGCGCCAGCACGCGGCGCTCCCAGGGCGTGATCTCGGCGAGGAAATCGGCCAGCTCCAGGGTCTTGCTGGCCAGGTAGCCGTCGATGAACTCGTCGCCGAACAGTTCGCGGGCCAGGCCGCTGCGCTGCAGGCGGTGCAGCGCCTCGTTCATGCTGGTGGGCAGGCGCAGCGCATCGGGCACCTGGAACTCGCCGCGCGCCGGCAGCGACGGCTGCAGGCCGCGCAGCAGGCCATAGAGGCCGGCGCCGAGGCTGGCGGCCAGCGCCAGGTAGGGGTTGGCGTCGGCGCCCGGCAGGCGGTTCTCCACACGCCGCGCCTCCGGGCCGCTGGCCGGGATGCGCAGGCCGGCGGCGCGGTTGTCGTAGGCCCAGCAGGCGTTGTTCGGCGAGGCGTAGGGGTGCGCCAGGCGGTGGTAGGAGTTGACGTTGGGCGCCAGCAGCAGGGTCAGTTCGGCCAGCCCCGCCTGCAGACCGCCGATGAACTGGGCGAAGGCCGCGGTCGGCTCGCCGGCGGCATCGCTGAACAGGTTGCGCCCGCGCTCGTCGACCAGGCTCTGGTGGATGTGCATCGAGCTGCCCGGCACGCCGCCCAGCGGTTTGGCCATGCACACCACGATCAGCCCGTGGCGGAGCGCCACCTCGCGCAGCAGGTGCTTGAACAGGAAGGTCTGGTCGGCGATCCGCAGGGCGTCGCCGTGGGGGAAGTTGATCTCGAACTGGCTGACGCCCATCTCGTGCATGAAGGTGTCGCGCGGCAGGCCGAGCGCCGCCATGCAGCGGTAGACCTCGGCGAAGAACGGCCGCAGGCCGTTGCTGGAGGCGACGCTGAAGGCCGAGGCGCCGACCTCGCGGCGTCCGTCCAGGCCCACCGGCGGCAGGAACGGCTCGCGCGGATCGGGGTTGGGGGCGAAGACGAAGAACTCCAGTTCGGTGGCCACCACCGGGGTGATGCCGAGCGCCGCGTACTCGGCGAGGATCCGCCGCAGCAGGCCGCGGGTGGACAGCCCGCAGGGCCGGCCGTCGACCTCCAGCGCGTCGCAGATCGCCAGCGCGCGCGGCGTGTCGCTCCACGGCAGGATGTGCACCTGCTGCGGGTCGGCGCGCAGCGCCAGGTCGCCGTCGTCGCCGCCGTAGAAGCTGGCCGGCGGATAGCCGCCCATCAGGCACTGCAGCAGCACGCCACGGGCCAGCTGCAGGCGCTGCCCGGAGAGGAAGCCCTCGGCGGTCATCACCTTGCCGCGCGGGATGCCGTTGAGGTCCGGCGTCACGCACTCGATTTCCTCGACCGCCGCCAGACGCTCGGCGAACTGCAGCAACTCTTCCGGACTCTTCATAAGTCGCAATCCCTTCTCCAAATGGCACCGGCTGTGCCGGTTGCTGGGGCAAACCCATGCGCTCCCGCAGACGCACGCCTGTAGGGGCGAATTCATTCGCCAACGCGCCATGTCTGGCGAATGAATTCGCCCCTACAGGCCGCCAGGTCGGCAAGGGGATGCCTTGCGGCAACCTTGGCGGGTTACGCCGCTGCGCGGCTAACCCACCCTACGCATCCCCGCCCTGACCGTGCAGAATCTCTCACTGCCCGTGCACAATTTCAACCACTCTCGCCCTACGGGATGCCCACCCCCGCCTGGGCGCTCTGCGCCAGGTCCTGCAGCTCGCGGTTGGCCACCGCGTACACCGCGTAGTCGCTGCCGCTGGCGGCACGCAGCTCGGCCAGCAGGTGGCGCCAGCGCCCCACCAGCGGCTGGTGATGGGCCAGCCACAGGGTCAGGCGGTTGTCGATCTCCACCGGCCCCTCGGGCATCTGCAGCACGGCGATGGTGATCGCCCGCTGCTGCCAGTCGAGGTCGTCGCGCAGCGACTCGCGGGCCAGCGCCTGCCAGTTGTTCTCCACCGGCAGGGCGTTGAGCTGCTGCAGGTACCAGCCCAGCTCCAGCTCGGCGCCCACCGCGAAGTAGCAGGCGGCCACCCGCATCGGCGGCTGGCCGGTGACGTCGGCGGCCTCGATGATCGGCAGCAGGGTGTACAGGTCGCCGCAGCTGGCCAGCCGGCGCGCCAGCCCGGCCGGCACCCCGGCGCCTTCCAGTTCCTCGCGGCGCGCCAGCCAGGCGGCGCGCGCCGGCCCCTCGAGCAGCTCCTCGAGGTTGTCGATCAGCGCCTTCACGCAGGGCGCGAAGTGCTCGACGGCGCGCGCCATGTCCAGCTCACTGCGCCGGTTGCGCAGCAGCCAGCGGGTGGCGCGGCGGCCCAGGCGCATCAGCTCCTCCATCAGCGCCAGCTGCAGCTCGGCGTCGACCTGATGGTCGAGCGCCTCGATCTGCTGCCACCAGTGCGGCAGGTCGAACAGGTCGCGCACCACCACCCAGCCGCCGGCGATGTGCGCCGCCGACAGGCCGGTGGACTCGTTGAGGCGCTGGACGAAGGTCACCCCCATGTGGTCGACCAGGTCGTTGGCGATGCGCGTGCTGATGATCTCGCGGCGCAGGCGGTGGTGCTCCAGGGCCTGCGGGAAGCGTGCCAGCAGCTGCGGCGGGAAGGCGTGGTCGAGCTCCTCGCGCAGGTAGGGATCGTCCACCAGCGGCGAGTGCAGCAGCGCCTCCTTGAGGTCGAACTTGCTGTAGGACAGCAGCAGCGCCAGCTCCGGACGGGTCAGCGCCTGGCCCTGGGCGACCCGCGCGTTGAGCTCGTCGTCGCCGGGCAGGAACTCCAAGGCGCGGTCCAGGCGCCCGCGGCTCTCCAGGTCGAGCATCAGCCGGCGGAACTCGCCGAGGCGCCCGCGCGCGTGGCGCTGGGCCAGCGACAGCGCCTGCACCTGGCGGTAGCTGATGCCCAGCACCAGGCCGGCCACCGCCTCGGTCATCTCGCGCAGCAGCTCGTTGCGCTGCTTGAGGGTCAGATCGCCGGCGCGCACCACCTCGCCGAGGAGGATCTTGATGTTGACCTCGTGGTCCGAGCAGGTCACCCCGCCGGCGTTGTCGATGAAGTCGGTGTTGCAGGCGCCGCCGCGCAGGCAGTACTCGACCCGCCCCAGCTGGGTCATGCCGAGATTGCCGCCCTCGCCCACCACCTGGCAGCGCAGCTCGCGGCCGTCGACGCGCAGGGCGTCGTTGGCCTTGTCGCCGACGTCCATGTGGCTCTCGTGGCTGGACTTGACGTAGGTGCCGATGCCGCCGTTCCACAACAGGTCGACCGGCGCGCGCAGCAGCGCGCTGATCAGCTCGTTGGGCGGGAGCTGCTCGGCGTCGATCGCCAGGCGCGCGCGCACCTCGGGGCTGATGGCGATGCTCTTGGCGCTGCGCGGGAACACCCCGCCGCCGGGCGAGATCAGCGCCGCGTCGTAGTCGGCCCAGCTCGAGCGCGGCAGGGCGAACAGGCGCTGGCGCTCGGCGAAGCTCGCCGCCGGATCGGGATTCGGGTCGAGGAAGATGTGCTGGTGGTTGAAGGCGCCGATCAGCAGCAGCTGCTCCGAGCGCAGCAGGCCGTTGCCGAACACGTCGCCGGCCATGTCGCCGATGCCGACCACGGTGATCGGATCGCGCTGCACGTCGATGCCGCGCTCGCGGAAGTGGCGCTGCACGCCGACCCAGGCGCCGCGCGCGGTGATGCCCATGCCCTTGTGGTCGTAGCCGGCCGAGCCGCCGGAGGCGAAGGCGTCGCCCAGCCAGAAGCCGTAGTCGGCGGACAGCGCGTTGGCGATGTCGGAGAAGGTCGCGGTGCCCTTGTCGGCGGCCACCACCAGGTAGGGATCGTCCTCGTCATGGCGCACCACGCCCGGCGGCGGCACCACGGCGCCCTCCACCAGGTTGTCGGTCAGGTCGAGCAGGCCGCTGACGAAGATGCGGTAGCAGGCGATCGCCTCGGCCTGGATCTCGTCGCGCGTGCCGCCGAGCGGCAGGCGCCGCGGCACGAAGCCGCCCTTGGCGCCGACCGGCACGATCACCGCATTCTTCACCTGCTGCGCCTTGACCAGGCCGAGCACCTCGGTGCGGTAGTCCTCCTCGCGGTCCGACCAGCGCAGGCCGCCGCGCGCCACCTTGCCGCCGCGCAGGTGCACGCCCTCGACCCTGGGCGAGTAGACGAAGATCTCGTAGCGCGGCACCGGCCGCGGCATCTCGCTGATCAGGTGCGGGTCGAGCTTGAAGCTCAGGTAGTCCTTGGCCGCGCCGTCCGCGCCGCTCTGGTAGAAGTTGCTGCGCAGGGTGGCGCGGATCAGCTCCAGGTAGCGGCGCAGGATGCGGTCCTCGTTGAGCACCTGGACCTGCTCCAGCGCGCCGAGAATGGCCTGTTCCAGACGCTGCTGCTTGTCCGCCAGCTCCTCGACCGGCAGCTTGCGCGCCAGGTAGAAGCGGGTCTTGAACAGGCGGATCAGCTCGCGGGCGATGTCGGCGTGGTTGCTCAGGGTGGCGGCGATGTAGCCGAGGTCGAAGCCCAGGCGGATCTGCTTGAGGTAGCGGCCGTAGGCGCGCAGCACCGCCACCTCGCGCCAGGGCAGCCCGGCGCCGAGCACCAGGCGGTTGAAGCCGTCGTTCTCGGCGTCGCCCTGGACGATGTGGATGAAGGCGTCCTGGAGGATGTCGTTGAGCTGCACCAGGTCGACGTCGATGCCCTCGGCGTAGGTGAAGTTGTAGTCGTGGATCCAGAACTGGCTGCCGTCGTGGCGGCGCAGGCGGAAGGGGAACTCGCCGAGCACGCGCAGGCCGAGGTTCTCGAGGATCGGCAGCATGTCCGACAGCGCCAGCGGCGTCTCGGCGTGGTAGATCTTGCAGTGCAGGTTGCGGCCGCGCTCCAGCGGCGCCTGGTAGAACCTCAGTACCAGCGGCCGCTCGCGCGACAGTTCGAGCAGGTGGCGCAGGTCGACCACCGCCTCGTGCGGCTCGAAGCGCTCGCGGTAGCCGGCCGGGAAGCCGCCGGCGGCCAGCAGGTCGGTGGCGCGCGCCTCGCCGAGGCTCTCCACCAGCAGGCTGGCGAACTCCTCCTGCCAGCCGCGGCAGGCCTGGATCACCTCCTGCTCCAGCACGCGCGCCTCGATCGCCGCCGGGCGCTGCGGGTCGACGCGCAGGATGAACTGCACGCGCGCCAGCACCGACTCGGAGAACCAGGTCCAGAACTCGCAGTCGCTGGCGCCCAGCCGCTCGCGCAGCACCCGCTCGATGCGCTGGAGGATCTCGCTGGAGTAGATGTCGCGCGGCACGTAGACCAGGCAGTAGCAGAAGTGGCCGTAGGGGTCGCGGCGCAGGAACACGCGCAGGCGCTTGCGCTCCTGGATCTGCACGATCGCCACCGCGGTGGCGGTCAGCTCCTCCACCGGGGTCTGGAACAGGTCGTCGCGCGGCAGCACCTCGAGCACCTGTGCCAGGCTCTTGCCCAGGTGAGCGCCGGGGGCGAAGCCGGCGCGGCGGATCACCTCGGCCACCTTCTGCCGCACGCAGGGGATGTGGCGCATGCTCTCGACGTACACCGGCGAGGTGTACAGGCCGATGAAGCGGCACTCGCGCAGCACCTGGCCGTCCGGGCTGAACTGGCGCAGCGACACGTAGTCCGGGTAGGCCGCGCGGTGCACCCGCGCCGGCTGGTCGGCCTTGGCGAACGACAGCAGGCAGGGCGCACGCAGCCAGGCCATGGCCTGCGCCGACACCCAGCGCTGCGCCGCCGGCAGGCCCGGGCGCAGGCGCCGCGACAGGCCGAGCAGCGAATCCTCGACGTAGACCAGCAGGCCGCTGCCGTCGGCCTGCGCCTCGACGGTGAACTCCTCGTAGCCGAGGAAGGTGAAGTGGTTGTCCAGCAGCCAGTCGAGGAACGCGGCCACCTCGGCGCAGTCCTCGACGTGCGCGGCCAGGCAGGCCGGCTCGAGATTGTCCAGCAGGGCGCGCACGCGCGCCTGCATGGGCGCGAAGTCACCCACCGCCAGGCGCACGTCGCCGAGCACCTCGTGCAGCGCCTTGGCCAGCATGTGCTGCTCGCCGGCGTTGGCGCAGCGGTCGATCTCCAGGCACAGCAGCGCCTCGCGGCGCACCTCCGGCCCTTCGGCGCCGGCCTCCAGCAGCTCGAGCAGCTCGCCGTCGGCGCCGCGGCGCAGGCTCAGCACGCAGTTCTGCAGGCTGTGCACCGCGTGGCCGCGGCGGCGCAGCTCCATGTGCAGCGAGTCGACCAGGAACGGCATGTCGGCATGCAGCATCTGCAGCACGGTGTGCGGCGACTGCCAGCCGTGGCGTTCGTAGTCGGGGCTGAACAGCACCACCTGCGGCTCGCCCGGGTCGAAGCGCTCGAGCAGGCGCCAGGCCGACAGGCAGGCGCCGGCCAGGTCGGCCAGGCGCCGCTCGGCCAGCTCGTCGAGGGCCACGCTAGCGAAGAACTGGCGGGCGAACAGGTCCACCTGGCCGAGCCCGCGCTCCTCGACCTGGCGCGCCAGCACCTCGTGCAACTGGCGATGGAAATCGTCCCGGTCCACTGCACTGAACAAACCCATGACTGTTCTCCGCTGGCCGCCACCGGCCGCTGCCTTCTGACACGTTAGCAGGGCTGCCGGCGCCGGCACACCCGTTCGGCCGGCGACCGCGCGGCGTTGGTCGAGGCGGGGGCAGATGGATTAAAGTGGAGGCCGAGCCGGCGCCCTGCGCCGATAACCCCCTGCCGAGTCCGGACATGCCCCATCGTGATGCGCTGATCGCCCTGCGCCAGTACCTCTCCAGCCAGATCCTCGGCCAGGAGCGGCTGGTCGAACGCCTGCTGATCGCCCTGCTCGCCGACGGCCACCTGCTGGTCGAGGGCGCGCCGGGGCTGGCCAAGACCAAGGCGATCAAGGACCTCGCCGCCGGCCTCGAGGCCGAGTTCCACCGCATCCAGTTCACCCCCGACCTGCTGCCGGCGGACATCACCGGCACCGAGATCTACCGCCCGGAAACCGCCACCTTCGAGTTCCAGCGAGGGCCGATCTTCCACAACCTGGTGCTGGCCGACGAGATCAACCGCGCCCCGGCCAAGGTGCAGTCGGCGCTGCTCGAGGCGATGGCCGAGCGCCAGGTCAGCATCGGCCGCAGCACCTACGAGCTGCCCGGGCTGTTCCTGGTGATGGCCACGCAGAACCCCATCGAGCAGGAAGGCACCTACCCGCTGCCCGAGGCGCAGCTCGACCGCTTCCTGATGCACGTGAAGATCGGCTACCCGGACGCCAGCGTCGAGCGGCGGATCCTCCAGCAGGCGCGCGGCGAGGCCATCGGCGGCGAGGCGCAGCCCGAGCAGCAGGTCAGCCAGGAGGCGATCTTCGCCGCCCAGCGCGAGATCCTCGGCCTGTACATGGCCGACGCGGTGGAGGAGTACCTGGTGCAGCTGATCATGGCCACCCGCCACCCGGCGCGCTTCGACGCCGAACTGGCCGAGTGGATCGCCTGGGGCTCCAGCCCGCGCGGCTCGATCGCCCTCGACCGCTGCGCGCGCGCCCACGCCTGGCTGGCCGGGCGCGACTTCGTCAGCCCCGAGGACATCCAGGCGGTGCTGTTCGACGTGCTGCGCCACCGCGTCATCCTGTCGTTCGAGGCGGAAGCCGCCGGCGTCGACCAGGACCGCGTGGTACAGCGCATCCTCGACCAGGTCGCGGTGGCCTGAGGCGCTGGCCATGTACGCCGACATGCTGCCGCCGGGAGTGATGGTCAGCCTCGCCGAACTGCTGGAGATGCGCCATCGCCTCGACGAGGTGCAGCTGTTCTCCAGCCCCGGCCGGCGCAGCCCGCTGGTCGGCCTGCACCACTCCAAGCTGCGTGGGCGCGGCGTCGACTTCGACCAGGTGCGCGTCTACCAGGCCGGCGACGACGTGCGCAACATCGACTGGCGGGTCACCGCGCGCACCCAGGAGCCGCACACCAAGCTGTTCCACGAGGAGCGCGAGCGCCCGGTGTTCCTGCTGGTCGAACAGAGCCCGCGGCTGTTCTTCGGCAGCGGCCTGTGCTTCAAGTCGGTGCTCGCCGCCCAGGTCGCCGCGCTGTTCGGCTGGGCCGCGCTGGCCCACAACGACCGCATCGGCGGCCTGGTGTTCGACGATGCCGGCAGCAGCGAGATCCGCCCGCGGCGCAGCAAGCAGAGCCTGCTGCAGCTGCTCGGCCGGGTGGTGCGCGCCAACCAGCAGCTGTCCTCGCGCGGCAGCGAGCCCGCCGCCGGCGACGGCCTCGGCCTGGCCCTGCGCCGCGCCCGCGAGGTGCTGCGCCCGGGCAGCCTGGTGCTGGCGATCTGCGACGAGCGCAGCCTGGTGGACAGCGCCGAGCAGCAGTTCGCCCTGCTCGCCCGCCACTGCGACCTGATCCTGCTGCCGCTGTCCGACCCGCTCGACCACGCCCTGCCGGCCGCCGGCCTGCTGCGCTTCACCGACGAGCACGCGCGCCTGGAGCTGGACACCTCTGACGCCGAGCTGCGCCAGGCCTGGCGCGAGCGCGGCGAGGCGCGCCAGCTGCGCTGGCAGCGCCTGGCGCAGAAGCTCGGCGTGCTGCTGCTGCCGCTGTCCACCCAGCGCGACCTGATCGAGCAGCTGCGCGAACAGGTCCTGCCGCACCCGCAGGCGCAGCCGGCATGAGTCCCCTCGACCGCCTGGCCGAACCGCTGCTGCCGGCGCCGCCGCCGTTCTGGCCGCCGGCGCCCGGCTGGTGGCTGCTCGTCGCCCTGCTGCTGGGCGGGTTCGCCCTGCTGTGGCGCCAGCGCCGGCGCCTGCGGGCCTGGTGGCGCGACCTCGACGCCCCGCCGCCGTCGCCGGCCGGCGAGATCGACCCGCAGCGCCAGGCGGCGCTCGACGAACTGCGCGGCCTGCCGCGGCCCTACGACCGCGCACCGGCCGGCCCCTGGCTGCAGGCGCTCAACGGCCTGCTCAAGCGCCTGTGCCGCGCCCACTATCCCGACAGCCACAGCCACACCCTGAGCGGGCGCGCCTGGCTGGCCTTCCTCGACAACCGCTGCCCCGCCGCCGGCCTGACCCGCTGGATGATCCTCGTCGAGGGCACCTACCGCGCCGACTGCCGCCTCGACGACAAGGCCATCGACGGCCTGCAGCAGGCGGTGGAAACCTGGATCCGCAAGCATGCTTGAGTTCGCCTGGCCGTGGATCGCCCTGCTCCTGCCGCTGCCCTGGCTGCTGCGCCTGCTGCTGCCGCCGGCCGACAGCGGCGAGGCGGCGCTGCGGGTGACCTTCCTCGACGAGCTGGAGAACCTCGGCGGCAAGCGCGCCCGGCCGCGCCTGCCGGGCTGGCGGCGCCAGGCGCCGTTCGCCCTGCTCTGGCTGCTGCTGGTGCTGGCCGCGGCGCGCCCGCAGTGGCTGGGCGAGCCGCTGCCGCTGCCCTCCAGCGGCCGCGACCTGCTGCTCGCCGTCGACGTGTCCGGCTCCATGGACTACCGCGACATGCACTGGCAGGGCGAGACGGTCAGCCGCCTGACCCTGGTGCAGCGGCTGTTCGGCGAATTCGTCGCCGGGCGCAGCGGCGACCGCATCGGCCTGATCCTGTTCGGCAGCCAGGCCTACCTGCAGGCGCCGCTGACCTTCGACCGCCAGAGCGTGCGCCAGTGGCTGGAGGAAGCGGTGGTCGGCATCGCCGGCAAGAACACCGCCATCGGCGACGCCATCGGCCTGGCGGTCAAGCGCCTGCGCCAGCGCCCGGCGGACAGCCGCGTGCTGGTGCTGATCACCGACGGCGCCAACACCGGCGGTGAGGTGGCGCCGCTGACCGCCGCGCGGCTGGCCGCCGGCGAGGGGGTGACCCTGTACACCATCGGCATCGGCGCCGACGCCGAGCAGGCCGGCGCGGTCGGCCTGTACGGCCTCAACCCCGGCCTCGACCTTGACGAGCCGCTGCTGCGCGAGCTGGCCGCAGTCACCGGCGGCCAGTATTTCCGCGCCCGCTCCCAGGACGAGCTGCGCACCATCGCCGAGACCCTCGACCGCCTGCAGCCGGTGCTGCAGACGCCGACCACGGTGTACCGCGCCACCCCGCTGTATCCCTGGCCGCTGGCCGCGGCTGTGCTGCTCAGCCTGCTGCTGGTGGCCCACGAGCTGTGGCCGCACGGCCCGCCGCCCCTGCGCCGGAGGCGGCCATGAGCAGCCTGCTGCCGCACCTGGCCCGTCCCGCCTGGCTGCTGCTGGTGCCGCTGCTGGCCTGGCTGCTGTGGCGCCTGTGGCACCGCAAGCGCCGCCTCGGGCGCTGGCAGGCGCTGCTGCCGCCGGCCTTCCAGGCGTGGCTGCTGCATGGCGGGCGCGGCCGCCAGGATCGTCTGCCCTGGCTGCTGCTCGGCCTGGCCTGGCTGCTCGCCCTGCTCGCCCTGCTCGGCCCCGGCTGGAGCGCCGAGGAGCAGCCGGCGCAGAGCCGCGGCGACCCGCTGGTGGCGATCCTCGAGCTGACTCCGGCGATGCTCGCCGAGGACATCACCCCCAACCGTCTGGAAGCGGCGCGGCGCAAGCTGCTCGACCTGCTCGCCGCGCGCGGCGAGGCGCCCACCGCCATCGTCGTCTACGCCGGCAGCGCCCACGTGCTGGTGCCGCTGTCCAACGACCTGGCCACCGCGCAGAACCTGCTGGCCGCGCTGACTCCCGCGCTGATGCCCGAACCCGGCCAGCGCGCCGACCTCGCCGTGCAGCGCGCCCTGGCCCTGCTCGACCAGGGCGCCAACGGCCACGGCCGCCTGCTGCTGCTCACCGGCGCCCTCGGCCCGAGCGAGGAGGACGGCATCCACGCCGCCCTCGACGGCCGTGCCAACCCGCTGCTGCTGCTCGGCGTCGGCACTCCGCAGGGCGCTCCGGTGCAGCTGGAGGACGGCGGCTTCCTGCGCGATGCCAGCGGCGCCATCCTGCTGCCGCGCCTGCGTGGCGAGCAGCTGGCCGGCTTCGCCGCCGAACTCGGCGGCGGCTACAGCACCCTGCGCCTGGACGACGGCGACCTCGCCAGCCTCGGCCTGCTGGCGCGCCGCGCCACGCGCGCTGACCAGGCCGAGGGCCTGCGACCGCTGTCCGGCTGGGCCGACCAGGGCCACTGGCTGCTGCTGCCGCTGCTCCTGCTGGCCGCCTGCGCCGGCCGGCGCGGCTGGCTGTTCGCCTTCGCCCTGCTGCTGGTGCAGCCGCCGCCGGCCATGGCCTTCGAACTCGAAGACCTCTGGCGGCGCCCCGACCAGCAGGGCATGCGCCTGCTCGAGGCCGACCAGCCGGCCGCCGCCGCGCAGCGCTTCCGCGACCCGCAGTGGCGCGGCATCGCCCTCTACCGGGCCGGCGACTACGCGGCCGCCGCGGCCGCCTTCGCCGCCGGCGACGATGCCGCCGCCCACTTCAACCGCGGCAACGCCCTGGCCCGCGGCGGCGAACTGGAGGCCGCGCTGGAAGCCTACGGCGAGGCGCTGCGCCGCAACCCGCAGCTGGCCGTGGCACGGCGCAACCGCGCACTGGTCGGGCAGGCGCTGAGCGAGCGGCAGGCGGCCGCCGAACGCGCCGAGCAGGAGGCCGCGGCGCGCCGCGCGGAGGCCGAGCGCCCCGATCAGCCGGCCGCCGGCCTGCGCCCCGTGCAACCCGAGGCCGGGGCCGAGCGCGCCGGCGAGGAGCGCGGGCCCGGCGCAACCGCCGCCGAGGCCGGCCCGACCGCCAGCGCCGTGCCCAGTGCCGGCGCCTTCGGCAGCGGCAGCGCCGGCGAGGAGCTGCTCGAGCCCGTCGGCGCCACGCCCGCCGCCGTCGGCGAACCCGCCCTCCCCATTCAGGGCGAGCAGCGCCAGGCCCTCGAGCAGTGGCTGCGGCAGATCCCCGACGACCCGGCCGAACTGCTGCGGCGCAAGTTCTGGTACGAACAGCAGCGCCACCAGGAAAAACCGCGATGACCTTTCCGACGCCCCGCGCCCTGCGCGCCCTGATCCTGCTCGCCACGCTGGCCCTGCTGTCGCTCGCCCGTGGCGCCCTTGCCGCCGAGCTGCACGCGCAGGTCGATCGCCACGAGCTGACGGTCGGCGAGATCGTCGAACTGACCCTGCAGAGCGACGACCCGACCCTGTTCGGCCGCCCCGACCTGAGCGTCCTGCAGGCGCAGTTCGAGGTGCTCGACACCCGCCTGCTGACCCGTCCGGCCGAGAACGGCGCGCCGGGCGACCTCGACAGCCTGCTGGTGATTGGCCTGCAGCCGAAGCTGGCCGGGCGCCTGCGCATCCCGCCGCTGCAGGTCGGCGAGGCGTTCTCCCCCGCCATCGAGCTGGAGGTGCACGAAGCCGCCCCCCGCGCCGGCAGCGAAGCCCTGGCGCCGGTGTTCGTCGATGCCCACCTGGACGAGGACAGCGTCTATGTGCAGGCCCAGGCCATCCTCACCCTGCGCGTCTACCACTCGCTGGCGCTATACGACGACAGCCGCCTGAGCCCGCTGGAGCTGGCCGATGCGCGGGTCGAGCCGCTGGGCGCCACGCGCACCTACGAGACCCTGCTCGACGGCGTGCGCCACGGGGTGATCGAGACCCGCTACGCGCTGTTCCCCCAGCACAGCGGCGAACTGCGCATCCCCGCCCTGCTGTTCAGCGCCACCGCCCTTGCCCCGGGAGAGGCCGGCGCGCAGCCGTTCGGCCCGCGCAGCGGGCGGCCGATCCAGGTGCGCTCGCCGGAGCTGACCCTGCAGGTCAAGCCCAAGCCGGCCGACTATCCGGCCGGCACGCCCTGGCTGCCGGCGCGGGTGCTGACCGTCAGCGAGCACTGGAGTCCCGAGGAGCAGCGGGTGCAGGTCGGCGACTCGCTGACCCGCAACCTGCTGGTGCGCGCCGAAGGCCTGGCCAGCGCCCAGCTGCCGGTGCTGGACATGCCAGTGCAGGAGCACTGGCTGCGCCGCTACCCGGAGCAGCCGCGCCTGCACAACCGCGTCGGCGAGCACGGCCTGACCGGCAGCCGCGAGGAAAGCAGCGCGCTGGTGCCGACCACCCCCGGGCGCATCGAGCTGCCGGCGCTGGAGGTGGTGTGGTGGAACACCGTCGAGGATCGCCTGATGCGCAGCCGCCTGCCCGGCCGCACCCTGGTGGTGGAGGACAACCCGAACCTGGTCGATACCCCGCCGGTGGTGCCCGGCGAGCTGGCGAGCCGCGAGGCGCGCCTGTGGCCCTGGCAGCTGGCCACCGCCGTGCTGGCCCTGACCACCCTGCTCGGCTTCGCCCTGTGGTGGCGGGCGCGGCGCCTGCCGGCGGTGATCCGCGCCGCCGCCAGCGGCCCCAGTCCGCGCACCCTGCAGGACGACCTGCGGCGCGCCTGCCAGAGCAACGACCCCCACGCCACCCGCCAGGCGCTGGACGCCTGGGCGCGCCAGCAGCCGGAGACCCTCGCCGACATGGCCGCGCGCTATGTGCCGCTGTCCGACGCCCTCGACGGCCTCAACGGCGCCCTGTACAGCGCCAGCGGCCACTCCTGGCAGGGCGAGGCGCTGTGGCAGGCCATCGGCAGCCTGCCGCCGGCCAGCAACGGCAACGCCGGCCCGCCGCCAGCCGGCTCGCTGCCGCCGCTGTATCCGCGCTGAACCCCGGCGCGGCAAGCGCCGCGCAGCCGCTGTGCACCCGTCGACAAAAACCCGGCCCCGCTGCGGCAAGCCCGGCGGCGGCGTTTTTTCTACTGTCATGACCTCTCGTTTCTTCCAACAACAACAAGAGATCTGTCATGGCCGGAAAACCTGCAAACCAGCATTCGGGTACCGATAGCGCGGTCCCCCTCGATCAACGCCTCAGCCGCGGCTCGCTGACCATGGCCTGGTGGGGCATCTGCAGCGCGATGTTCTACCTGGTGGTCGGCGCCGCCCTGGCGATGGGCTTCGGCACGCGCAACGCGATCATCGGCCTGCTGCTGTCGGTGGTCTGCTACGGGGCGATCAACGCGGTGATCAGCCGCTACGCCATCGCCAGCGGCCTGTCGGTGGCGCAGTTCTCGCGCCATCTGTTCGGCCGCGCCGGCGCGGCGCTGGCGACCCTGCTGTTCAGCGCCACCGCGATCTACTACGCCGCCTTCGAGGGTTCGGTGATGGCCGTGGCGCTCCACCACTACGCCGGCGCGGTGAGCCTCGAGCAGGCCTACCTGATCGTGGTGGTGTACAGCGTGCTGCTGATCTTCGGCCACGCCATGCGCTGGCTGGACAAGCTCAACGGCGTGCTGCTGCCGCTGTATCTGCTCGGTCTCGCCGCGGCGCTACTGGTGGCGGTCGACCAGTACGGCTACTCCGCCGCCTGGCTGGAGCTGGCGCCGGAAGGCGGCGCGCCCGCGTACGGCTGGTGGAACTGCTTCACCTACTTCATGGGCGTCTGGGTGCTGATGATGTACACCTGGGACTACGCCCGCTTCGGCCGCCCCGAGGACAGCGACTACCACGCCCGCTTCAACTTCGGCATGCCGTTCTACGCGGTGGCCTTCCTGCTCAACGGCCTGGCCGGGATCTTCCTCGCCGCCACCATCCCCACCGAGGGCGGCGTCAGCGAGGTGTCGGTGGTGCTGTCGATCGTCCAGCTGATGGGTCTCTGGGGCCTGCTGTTCGTGTGGGTCACCCAGACGCGCATCAACACCGGCAACTTCTTCCTCGGCGCCACCAACCTGCAGGCACTGTGCGCAGGCCTCGGCGGCCGCGCACCCTACATGGTGTGGGCGGCGCTCACCGGCCTCACCGTCTACCTGCTGATGCGCTTCGACGTGTTCAGCTACATCCTCCAGGCGCTGGCCTGGCAGAGCATCTTCATCGTCGCCTGGGTGGCCATCGCCCTGGCGCACATCCTCGCCGCCCGCGGCGCACCGCCAGCCGCCGACGCCAGCCTGCCGGCGTTCAACGCCCGCGGCCTGCTGGCCTGGTTCGCCGCCGCCGCGGCCGGCATCGTCCTGCTCAAGGTCGGCGACGCGACCCTGGCGACCTTCTCGGCGCCGGTCACCTTCGTGGTCGCCTTCGCCGGCTACCGCCTGCTGGCCAGCGGCCGCCGCCGCGCCTGGTCGGCCGGCACCGACAGCCTCTGAGCCTGGGGCAGGCGCCCACCTGCCCATCCTCCCCATCACGGAACGCGCCGCCTCCCGGCGGTGCGCTTCCGGTGTGCCCGCAAAACAACGACAACACCCGGAGACACCCGATGCGTCACCCGCTCACCCGCCGCACTTCCCTGCTGCTGTGCCCGCTGCTGGCCGCGCCGCTGCTGACCGCCTTCGCCCTGCCGGCCGCCGCCGTGCAGGTCACCGACAACCTCGACCTCGGCGGCGCGATCCGCGGCCGCCTGGACTACGACCCGGACCGCGACATCGCCGAGTTCGGCTTCGACACCGCCTTCCTCACCGCCACCTACACCTCGGACAGCTGGATCGGCGCGGCCAAGTACCGCTTCTACGGCAAGCACCGCCCGTTCGACTACACCGACAAGATCGGCGACATCTCCTTCGCCGAGTACGCCTGGCTGGGCTACAAGTTCGACGCCGAGCGCCAGGTGCAGGCCGGCCTGATGCCGATCCCGTTCGGCCTGCAGCCCTACTTCGGCAGCACCTTCTTCGAGTCGCTGGGCAACGTGATCGGTCTGGAGGACACCCAGGACATCGGCATCAAGTACACCCAGAAGAACGCCGACTGGGACCTGCAGGCCGCCTGGTTCGCCATGCCCGCCGAACAGGGCAAGGGCACCAGCCGCGGCGGGCGCACCTACGGCACCAGCGTGGCGACGGCCGACGCCTACGTGGTCGACGGCAGCGACAACCACGAGGAGAACATCGTCGTCGCCCGCCTGGCGCGCAACCTGCAGCTCGGCGACTGGGCCTCGGAAGTGGGCGTGTCGGCGCTGGCCTCGACGCTGGAGAACCAGGACACCGGCAAGGACGGCGACCGCCGCGCCTTCGCCGTGCACTACCTCGGCCAGAACGGCCCGTGGGGCGTGCAGCTGCTCGCCGCGCGCCAGTCGATGAGCCCGGAGAACCCCGGCAGCGACCGCCTGGTGTCCTTCGGCAGCTTCGACGGCACCTTCAACGTCGCCGCCAAGGGCAACCTGTACGTCGCCGACCTCAGCTACGCCCTGCCCGGCCAGTACGGCTGGTTCTCCGGGGTGAAGTTCTATGCCAACTACAGCCACTTCACCAAGGACGCCAGCGGCTTCGAGGACTCGCAGCGCTTCATCGCCGGCAGCTCGTTCACCTTCGGCCCGCTGTGGATCGCCCTGGAATGGCTGCACGGCAAGCACGACCCGTACATCGGCGGCGGCAGCTACACCCAGAGCCTCGGCGCCGGCGGCAGCGACCGCTGGGAAAACCAGGTGTACAGCAACGTCGGCTACTACTTCTGAGCCGCCGCAGCGCCAACCCCTAGTTGTGTAAATCTAGCCCCCTGTTCAGGCCAGCCTCGCGCTGGCCTTTTTTTCGTCTGCACCAACGGCAAGCCACGCACGGCCGAGTGCACGCAGACGCAACAAAGGGTGCGCCCCGCGACAAGCCCGCCCGTCGCGTGCCGCGTAGCTTGTTAGTCAGGGCGGAGCCTTGCGGGGCCGCCTCTCCGACAACAACAAGATGTGTGGTGAACCATGAGTACAGTAGATCCGATCACCCTCGCGGTCGTGCGCGGGGCGCTGGAAACGGCCCAGCGCGAGATGACCCTGACCTTGGAGAAGACCGGCCGCTCCAGCGTGTTCAACCTGGCCCACGACTACTCCAACGCGCTGTTCGACCACTTCCCGGAAATGATCCTGCAAGGCCAGGACATCCCGATCCACCTCGGCTCGCTGATCCCGGCGATGAAGTGCGTGGCCGAGTTCTTCGAAGGCGACATCGCCGAAGGCGACGTGATCTATCACAACGACCCGGCCTACAAGGGCAGCCACATCCTCGACTGCTGCATGTACAAGCCGGTGTTCTACCAGGGCGAGCTGGTGTTCTGGACGGTGTGCAAGGGCCACCTCACCGACATCGGCGGCCCGGTGCCGGCCGGCTACAACCCGGACGCCAAGGAGATCTACGCCGAGGGCCTGCGCATCCCGCCGGTCAAGCTGTGGGCCGGCGGCAAGCGCCGCGAGGACGTGTTCAACCTGCTGCTCACCAACATGCGCGCCCGCCCCTACCAGGAGGGCGACCTCAACGCCCAGTACGGCGCCTGCTGCGTCGGCGAGCGCCACCTGCTGGAGCTGGTCGAGAAGTACGGCGTCGCCCAGGTGCGCGCCTGCATCGCCGAGCTGAAGAACATGGCCGACCGCCACATGCGCGCCCTGCTGCGCGACGTGCCGGACGGCCACTACAGCGGCACCGCGATCCTCGAGGACTCCGGCCACGGCCTCGGCGAGCTGGAGATCACCGCCCACGTCGAGATCCGCGGCGACGAGGCCCACGTGCGCATCGAAAGCCCGCCGCAGGTGCCCTACTTCATCAACTCCTACGAGGGCAACTCGGTGTCCGGCGTCTACCTCGGCCTGATGATGTTCGCCCAGGTGCCGCCGCCCTACAACGAGGGCCTGTACCGCTGCGTCAGCGTCGACCTCGGGCCCAAGGGCACCCTGTGCAACGCCGAGGAACCGGCGCCGCACGTCAACTGCACCACCACGCCGATGGAAACCCTGGCCGACGCCGTGCGCCAGGCGCTGGAGCAGGCCGCCCCCGAGCGCGTCACCGCCTCCTGGGGCCACGCCAGCGGCATCAACATCGCCGGCCACGACCCGCGCCGCGAGGGCGACGAGTACGTGACCATGGTGCTCGCCTCGATCATCTCCGGCGCCGGCGCCAACAAGGTGATGGACGGCTGGCACGCCTGCGGCCCGCTGTGCTGCTTCGGCGCGCTGATGAGCGGCGACATCGAGCTGCTCGAGTACTCCTACCCGATCGTCATCCACCGCTACAGCCTGATGAGCGACAGCGGCGGCGCCGGCGAATTCCGCGGCGGCTCCGGCACCCGCCTGGAGATCGAACCGCTGGAGCACGAGATGACCGTGGTCGGCTTCGGCGAGGGCCGCCAGCTGGCCACCGCCGGCGCCGCCGGCGCGCGCAACGCGCTGCTCGAGCCCAAGCTCGGCCGCCTGATCCACCGCCGCGCCGACGGCGAGGAAACCCACTACATCCAGAACCCAGTGCTGACCGTGCGCCCCGGCGAGCGGGTGATCAACGTCAACCCCGGTGGCGGTGGCTACGGCGATCCGCTGCGCCGCCCGGTCGCCGCGGTCCTCGACGACCTGCGCAACGGCCTGGTCTCCGCCGAGGGCGCCCGCCTCGAGTACGGGGTGATCGTCGACGCTGACGGCCATCTCGACGAAGCCGCCACCCGCGCCGCCCGCGCCCCCCACTGAGCACTGCTGAGGAACATCGACATGCGTAACCAATATCGTCTGGGCATCGACGCCGGCGGCACCTTCACCGACTTCATCCTCGCCGACCGCGACGGCGGCGTGCAGCTGTTCAAGGCGCCGTCCACCCCGCAGGACGGCACCCTGGCCATCCGCGCCGGTCTCGCGCAGATCGCCGACGCCGTCGGCCGCTCGCCGGCCGAGATCATTGCCGACTGCGACCTGTGCATCAACGGCACCACCGTGGCGCTCAACGCGCTGATCGAGCGCACCGGGGTCAAGGTCGGCCTGCTGTGCACCGAGGGCCACGAGGACAGCCTGGAGATCCGCCTCGGCCACAAGGAGGAAGGCCACCGCTACGACGCCCACTACCCGCCGGCGCACATGCTGGTACCGCGCCACCTGCGCCGCCCGGTCGGCGGGCGCATTCTCAGCGACGGCCGCGAGTACAGCCCGCTGGACGAGGCCGCGGTGCGCGAGGCCATCGACTACTTCCGCGCCGAGGGCGTCGAGGCGGTGGCGATCTCCTTCGTCTGGTCGGTGCGCAACCCGGCCCACGAGCTGCGCGCCGCCGAGATGGTGCGCGCCGCCCTGCCCGGGGTGTTCGTCTGCACCGGCGTCGAGGTGTTCCCGCAGATCCGCGAGTACACCCGCACCTCCACCACCGTGGTCAACGCCTACCTGAGCCCGGTGATGGCGCGCTACGTCGAGCGCATCGACGCGCTGTTCGAGGAGCTCGGCGCCCAGCAGCCGGTGCGCTACTTCCAGTCCAACGGCGGCCTGGCGCCGGGCGGCATGATGCGCGAGCGCGCGGTCAACGCGATCAACTCCGGCCCGGCCTCGGCGCCGCAGGCCGGCCTGTCGGTGGCCAGACCGTTCGACATCGACAACGTGATCACCGTCGACATGGGCGGCACCTCGTTCGACATCACCCTGACCAACGCCGGGCGCACCAACTTCAGCAAGGACGTCGACTTCCTGCGCCAGCGCATCGGCGTGCCGATGATCCAGGTGGAGACCCTCGGCGCCGGCGGCGGCTCGATCGCCCACCTCGACGAGTTCGGCATGCTCCAGGTCGGCCCGCGCAGCGCCGGCGCCAAGCCCGGCCCGGTGTGCTACGGCAAGGGCGGCACCGAACCGACGGTGACCGACGCCAACCTGGTGCTCGGCTACCTGCCCGACGGCGCCCTGCTCGGCGGCAGCATCCGCCTCAACCGCCAGGCGGCGCTGGACGCCATCCGCAGCAAGATCGCCGACCCGCTGGGCATCAGCATCGAGCGCGCGGCCTACGGCATCACCACCCTGGTCAACCTGAACATGGTCAACGGCATCCGCCGCGTGTCCATCGAGCGCGGCCACGACCCGCGCGACTTCGCCCTGATCGGTGCCGGCGGCGCGGCCGGCATGCACGTGGTGCGCCTGGCCGAGGAGATCGGCATCCACACCGTGCTGATCCCCAAGGTCGCCTCCGGCCTGTGCGCCTTCGGCCAGATCCTCTCCGACATGCGCTACGACCAGCTGACCACCCTGCCGATGCGCCTGGACGCCGGCCACGTCGACCTCGCGCAGCTCAACCAGGCGCTGGCCGAGCTGCGCAACAAGGGCCTCGACAACCTGCGCGAGGACGGCTTCGCCGCCGACACCATCGAGTGCCACTACACCCTGGAGATGCGCTACCTCGGGCAGATCCACGAGTGCAGCGTGGAGCTGGCCAGCAGTCGGCTCGACGAGCAGGGCCTGGCCGCGCTGTGCGACTCTTTCCACCGCCGCCACCAGGCGCTGTACTCCTACAGCGAGCCGGGCAGCCCGGTGGAGCTGGTCAACCTCGAGTGCTCGGTGATCGGCCGCCTGCCGCGCCCGCCGCTGCCGGAGCTGCCGGTGCCGGCCGAGGCCGGCGAGGCCGCCCCGTCCAGCCTGCGCAAGATGCTGTTCAGCGCCGACGGCGACTGGCAGGCCACCCCGGTGTACGACGGCAACCACCTGCAGGCCGGGCAGACCGTGCAGGGTCCGTGCGTGATCGAGGAAAGCACCACCAACATCGTCATCCCGCCGGGCTGGCAGGCGACGCTCACCCCGTCGGCCACCTATGCGGTGACTCCAAGGACTTGACCACCCGGTCACCCAGGCCAATGATGGCGAAATAACAGTGCGGCAGGGACTTCCCTGCCGCACTGTCCTCATAACAACGATAATCGTGAGGACCGGCCATGGCTCAACAGCTCTCCACCCGGTACTGGCCGCAACAGGAACGCCAGCTCCGCTGGGCAGAAGCTATCGGCACCACCTACTTCCCCCTCAGTCTGGAGTTCGCCCCCGGCGCCGCCTTCCAGGGCAGCCTGCACGTCTGGGACACGCCCAGCACGCCGCTCACCCTCTCCCGCCTGCGCTCCAGCCAGCTCGCCTACTCGCGCAGCAAGGCCCAGGTCAGCCAGGACCCGGAGGCCTGCTACCTGGTCACCGTGCCGCGGCAGACCGAAGTCCTCTTCGAGCAGGACGGCCGCGCCCTGCGCTGCCAGCCGGGCGGCTTCATCGTCGAGCGCGGCGATGCGCCCTACCGCTTCCACTACGCCGCCGACAACGACCTCTGGGTGTTCAAGCTGCCCGAGCGCGCCCTGCACGGCCAGCTGCGCGGCGCCGAACGCTACACCCGCTTCTGCTTCGACGCCCGCCGCGGGCTGGGGCGGATCTTCGTCGAACAGCTCGGCCTGTGCGCGGCGCGCTTCGACGAGTGCGACGCGAGCGCCCGCCACCTGCTGCTGGAGCAGGCGCTGGCCACCCTGCTGATGGCCCTGCGCCAGGACGAGCGGGTGCTCAACAGCGAGACCTCGACGCTGGCCGCCGTGCACCTGCAGCGTGTCGAGCAGTACATCGAGCGCCACCTCGCCAATCCCGAGCTGAACCCGGCGCAGATCGCCGAGGCCTGCGGCCTGTCGCTGCGCTACCTGCACAAGCTGTTCGCCGCCACGCCCTACACCCTCGGCGAGTGGGTCCGCCTGCAGCGCCTGGAGGCGGTGCACCGCCAGCTGCGCGACCCGCACTGCCACCTGTCGATCGGCGAACTGGCGTTCCGCTGGGGCTTCAACGACCAGGCCCAGTTCACCCGCGCCTTCCGCCAGCAGTACGGCTGTACTGCACGGGAGGTGCGTGGGGGGTTGCAGAGGCGGGGGGAGTGAGGGCGAGGTCGACTGGAAACTGCGGCCAGGGAGGGCGCGGTTTTGGATCTCGAAGCGGCGGATTTCCTAGCCGACCGGCTGCATGAAGCTAAATGCAGATTGCGCCTAGGATAACCAGTGATTTTCCTGTGACGACCGGCAGCTATCGGCCAAAAGCGGTCATCTAATGTCTACGAAACCCGGGGAGATTCAACTACAGGCCACTGAATGCTCTGGTGGCGACGTAAGACAGAATAGGCGAAGATTACCTCCCATCAAAACGGAGGTGCCAGGTGTCGCTCACTAACAAGGATGTCATCGAGGCCTTTATCGCAGATTTCAAATCGATGCATCATACTGATCAGCAGCCCGATGTGATTTGTGATTTCGACGGTGATCCAGTCCCACTTGCACAAGTGGCAAAGATTCTTGGCAAGCCAACTCTGCAGTTCTCCTATCGTTTCGCCGACAGCGCCGTGAACGATCACAGTGATCTGTTTTACTGCCTGATCATCGCGGGCCATGAGCTCGCTCACTGGGCGAATGCCCATACCAAGCATCTAGATAAAGACGATCTCGATAGCAAAGCTATCGAGATGTGGGCTGACTTCTTCGGCACCAGGCTGGTGTTCTCTGCAGTGGCTCGCTGCACGAAGGTCAAGGAAATCATCACAGGCCGATTGCGCACTCCCGCTTTCGACGTGGTCGGGCCAGATGCCCTGCTACCGGAGTACGGAAGGGCATTGCGGCGCGTGTACAACACCGTTTTCGTGCCTGCTGGTGTATCACCCAAATACCCATCGCCGAAGGAGCGGGTGCACATCTGTGCTGCCGGCGTCACGTCCTTCTTCTATAGACACCTGGGTCAAATGCATCAGGGGAGAACCATCGTCGCGTTGAGGAGTGTTCTTCTGGAGCCGTTCAAGGATCTCCTCGATCTTTTCCAGCAGGATGCCGCTGCAGACGATAGCGATGAGCTCTCCTTCCGAAACATCGAGATCCATCTAGGGCTTAAGCAAGGTCGGGCGCTGATCACCCCCGGAATTCGTCCTGAGTTCAATCAGCTGGCTGGCACTCACTATCTGGGGCATGAAGAGAATATGGCTCATCGTGAGCAGCTACGAGATACGGTTCGGGCTTGGGGAGTTGAAGTCTAGTTCTGCGCTATTGGTATTGTTCTGATCTTATCCGGGGTCGACTTTGGGCGTGTGTTAGGCTGCTTTGTACTGTTCGGCTCCCAATACCTGCTTGAATCGCCCCCATCTCCATAGACCGGTCAGAGTGTTCGCTTTTGGCCGATTTCTGCCTGTCGCGACTGGCCACTCTGGGTCGTCGTCACCATTACCGGCATTGCTCGGACTGCAGGCCACCCGCTGGACAAGCCACGACCATCTCACCGTTCTTGCGTCCTATAGAAAAGGGCCAGCTTGCGCCGGCCCTTCTTTTCAGCCCACCTCACCCACTGCGCCGTATCCTCCAGCGCATGCGAACTATCCGCCAAGCTTCTTGACGAAGTGATGGCAACCGATCTGGTAGTGATGGCGCATGTACAGGCGATGCGCCGCCGCCCGCTCCCGGCCGACGCCCGAGTCCAGGTGCACGGCGCTGCAGCCCAGGCGCCCCGCCTCGGCTTCGGCCCACGCCATCAGGCGGTCGCCGAAGCCCCGCCCGCGCCACTCGGGCAGGGTGGCGATGTCGACGATGTACAGCGACTGGCCCAGCCACAGCGAGTGCTGGATGCGGTAGCCGAGCACGGCGGCGGCCGCGGGCGAGTCGTCGCCGAAGATGCCGACCAGTTGGTAGCCGTTGGGCCGCAGCTGCTGGTCGATCACCCGCGCCATCTCCTCCGGCGCGTAGTGCGGCCAGAGTTCGCGCAAGGCGTCGACCGCGCTGGCGGTGTTGTCTGCCGTGATCGGCACGACCGGGATGTTCAAGGGGACCTCCTTTTCGGGTTGCGTTCCGTGGTTCAGGCAGGCCTGCCGCTCTGCTGCGTCGGCTGACGCGAAAAGGCCGGCTTGCGCCGGCCCGGGCGCCAGATCCGTAGGGGCGAATTCATTCGCCTTGGCGGGGTATCTGGGCGAATGAATTCGCCCCTACAGGAGTGGGCCGGGCGCAGAGGCCGCGCCGGCCCTTGTCAGCTCACTTCGCCCACTGCGCCGTGTCCTCCAGCGCGCGCTCGAAGCGTTCGAGCAGCAGGCCCATCTCCTGCTCGTCGATGATCAGCGGCGGGCAGAAGGCGATGGCGTCGCCCATGGCGCGGGTGATCAGGCCGTGCTGCTGGGCGCGGCCGGCCAGGTAGCGGCCGAGGGTGCCGGTGGCCTGGTACGGCGCCTTGCTGTCCTTGTCGCCGACCAGTTCGACCGCGGCGATCAGGCCGCAGCCGCGCACCTCGCCGACCAGCGGGTGGTCGGTGAAGCGGCGCAGCGCGGCGTGCATGCGCTCGCCCATGGCCGCGGCGTGGGCGACCAGGTTGTCCTCCTCGATGATCTTCAGGTTCTCCAGCGCCACCGCGGTGGCCACCGGGTGGCCGCTGGCGGTGAAGCCGTGGCCGAGGGTGCCGAGCTCGCCGCTCTGCGCCTCGATCGGCTGGTACACCGCGTCGTTGATCAGCACCGCGGCGATCGGCTGGTAGGACGAGGACAGTTGCTTGGACACCACCATGATGTCCGGGCGGATGCCGAAGGTCTGGCTGCCGAACAGGTTGCCGGTACGGCCGAAGCCGCAGATCACCTCGTCGGCGATCACCAGGATGTCGTACTTGCGGCACACCTGCTGAACCTTGGTCCAGTAGGTGTGCGGCGGCACGATGACGCCGCCGGCGCCCATCAGCGGCTCGCCGATGAAGGCGGCGATGGTTTCCGGGCCCTCGGCGAGGATGGTCTGCTCCAGCTCGGCGGCCAGGCGGTCGGCAAACTGCTCCTCGCTCTCACCCGGCAGTGCATGGCGGTAGTGGTGCGGGCAGCCGACGTGCAGGAAGCCCGGCAGCGGCAGGCCGAAGCCGCGGTGGTTGGCCGGCAGGCCGGTGAGGCTGGCGCTGGCCACGGTGATGCCATGGTAGGCGTTGGTGCGGGCGATGAACTTCTTCTTCTCCGGCCTGCCGAGGGCGTGGTTGCGGAACCACACCAGCTTGACCACGGTGTCGTTGGCCTCAGAGCCGGAGTTGGTGAAGAACACCTTGCTCATCGGCACCGGCGCCATCTGGATCAGCTTCTCGGCCAGCTCGATGCTCGGCCGGTGGGCCTTGTGGCTGAACAGGTGGTAGAACGGCAGGGTCTCGAGCTGCTGCTGCGCGGCGCGGATCAGGCGCTGGTTGCTGAAACCCAGGGCAGCGCTCCACAGCCCCGACATGCCTTCGATGTAGTCCTTGCCCTGTTCGTCGTAGACGAACACGCCTTCGCCGCGCTCGATGATCAGCGGGCCCTGCTCCTGGTGCAGGCGGGCGTTGGTGTAGGGGTGCAGCTGGTAGTGGATGTCCTTCTCTTGCAGCGATTGGCTCATGACGCACGCTCCATGGGGGTTGGGCAAGGCATTCGGGGCTCAGGCGGTCTGGCGCTGCCTGTTGAACCCGGGCAGGTCGGCGAGCTGGGCGTCGATCTGCTCGATGATGTAGGCACCGATCGGGATGGCCGAGGTGGCCGCCGGCGACGGCGCGTTGCACACGTTGACGCTGCGCCGCGTGTTGCGGAACAGGAAGTCCTCGATCAGCTTGCCCTCGCGGGATACCGCCTGGGCGCGCACGCCCGCCGGGTAGGGCTTGAGGTCCTTGAGTTCGATGCTCGGGCAGTACTTGCGCACTTCCTGCAGGTAGCCGCGCTTGAACAGCGAGTTGCGCATCTCCACCAGGCCGGGGCGCAGGTTGTTCTTCAGCACCTTGAGGATGCCCGGGTCGGTGAGCATGGCGAAGGTGTCGGACAGCGAGATGTCGCGCTTGCGGTAGCCCTCGCGCTTGAGCGCCAGCACCGCGTTGGGGCCGACGGTGACGGTGCCGTCGATCATCCGCGTCAGGTGCACGCCGAGGAACGGCATGGACGGGTCGGGGATCGGGTAGATCAGGTGGTTGACGATGCGGTTGTGCTCGGCCGGCAGCAGGTAGTACTCGCCGCGGAACGGGCAGATGCTGAAGCCCGGGTCGAGGCCGAGCATGCGCACCACGCGGTCGGCCATCAGCCCCGAGCAGGAGACCATGAAGCGGCTGCTGAACTCGCCGGCCGAGGTCTTCACCACCATCTCGGTGGGCCGCTCGTCGAGGCCGATCACCTCGGTGCCGTAGCGGATCTCGCCGCCGCGCATCTGGAACTCGCGGGCCATGGCCGCGGTGACTTCGGCGTAGCTGACGATGCCGCTGGAGGGCACGAAGATGCCGCCGATGCCGGTGATGTTCGGCTCGCGCTCGCGCAGCTGTTCGGCGCTCAGCCACTCGCGCTCCAGGCCGTTGGCCGCGGTGCGCTCCCACAGCGCCTTCATGCGCTGCATCTCCAGCTCGTTGGTGGCGACCAGGAGCTTGCCGCACTCGTCGAAGCGGATGCCGTTCTCGGTGCAGAACTCCTTGGTCGCGCGGTTGCCGGCCAGGCAGAACTTGGCCTTGAGGCTGCCGGGGGTGTAGTAGACGCCGGCGTGGATCACACCGCTGTTGTGGCCGGTCTGGTGGCGGGCCGGAGCGGATTCCTTCTCCAGCAGCAGCATCCGGCGGTCCGGGTAGGCGCGGAGCAGTTGCATGGCGGTGGACATGCCGATGATGCCGCCGCCGATGATGATGAAGTCGTACACCTTGTCTGCCCTTCTTCTGGAATGGTGGTTATGGGGCACGCGGGGACGACGCACGCAAGCCGTCCCCGCGAATGGCGAGCAGAACCTTACTGGCGCGGCTGGCGCAAGACCTTCTTGTGGGTGAAGTAGCCGCGCTGGCGCATCAGCTCGCGGCGCAGGCCGGGATGGGCGATGAAGCGGTCGCGGCCGTGCAGCCAGCAGTGGTTGTTGATCAGCAGGAAGCTGCCCACCGGCACGCGCACCGACAGCTTGGCCGGGCTGTTCTCGATGGAGTCGCCGAGATCGGCCAGCCAGTTGCCTTCCTCGAAGTTCTTCGGCTGCACGAACTGGTCGATGTAGCTGATGATCGGCCGGCCGGCGACGTCGGTGTCGAACACCGCGTGCCAGATGTCCTTGGTGACGTTCTTGCTCGGCGGCGCGCTCCAGCGCATTTCGCGGCGGGCCAGCGGGTGGGTGTAGAAGTGCTCCAGCCCCTCCCAGTCGTCCAGGTGCAGCAGCAGCGAGTTGCCGCCTTCCATGTTCTGCTCGTCGATCTTCAGCATCAGCACGTAGTCGGTGTCCTGCTCGACGAAGGTGCCGTCGGTGTGCAGCTCCATCACCCGGTGGGCCTGGCGCAGGTAGCTGTCGGAGTTGTCCTCGTTCTTCACCACGAAGCGCGCGTAGTACTGGCCGCTCATGGCGTCGTAGTTGGAACGGCCGAACAGGTGGGCCACCGCGGTGGTGAACTTGACCATGTCCTCGGCCTGCTCCACCGAATCCAGCCCCTCGGGGGTGATCAGCAGCGCGCCGGTATCGCGGTCGGCCAGGCTGTCGATCAGCAGCGGCTGCAGGGTGTGGGCGCACAGCTCGTCGAGCAGGCGCGCGCAGCGGAAGCGCAGGAACGACTTGTACTCCAGCGCCTGCACCGGGTAGTCGGCGGTCGCGGCGAGGTAGGCCTCGACGATACTGCGCGGGAAGGTCAGCTGCAGCAGGCGCGGCGAGATCGCCGACGGCGCCAGGGTGAAGCCCTGCGGCTCGACGGACTGGGCGACGGAAGGCTTGAGTTGGACAACGCTGGACATGGCGGGCGCTCCTGGACAAGGCGACAATGGGTTGAGACGTTTTTGTTTACTGTCGGCGTATTTGAAAAATATCGACATTTTTATCGCGTGTCAAAAATTTCCAACACCTGCGGACGAAAGGCGCAGTCAGCCCGCCATTGGGTATGATGTCCGGGCACCACGAGGAAGGACGGCGAACATGGAAACCCTTGTTTCCCAAGAGAATCTGGCGATCCGCGGGCATGAGCTGCTCAAGCGCGACATCATTCGCGGCGTGTTCCGCCCCGGCGAGAAGCTGCTGATGAGCGGCCTGAAGGCCCGCTACGGGCTGGGCGTCGGCCCGCTGCGCGAGGCGCTGTCGCAGCTGGTGGCCGAGCGCCTGGTGGTGGTCATCAGCCAGCGCGGCTACCGGGTGGCGCCGATGTCTCTGGAGGAGCTGTTCGATATTTACGACGCCCGCGCCAACCTGGAGGCCATGCTGCTCGGCCTGGCCATCGAGCGCGGCGACGACGCCTGGGAGGCGGAGATCCTCGCCCGCGCGCACACCCTGACCAAGGTGGTGGAGGTGCGCAACGCCGAGGAGCAGCTGAGCGTGTGGGACGCCCGCCACAAGGCGTTCCACACCGCCATCGTCGCCGGCTGCGGCTCGCCGCACCTGCTGCAGGTGCGCGCCTACCTGTTCGACCAGGCCGAGCGCTACCGCCACCTGTGGCTGCAGCACACGGTGTTCTCCGAACAGGCGCTGGAGGCCAAGCGCCGCGAGCACGCCACCCTGGTCGAGGCGATCCTCGCCCGCGACAGCGCCCGCGCCAGCAACCTGATGCGCGAGCACCTGATGGGCCCGGTGCCGATCATCACCGAGCTGATGAAGGCCCAGGACGAAGCTCGCCGGCCCTCCGCCTAGGCGGCGGCCTGCCGCCATGGCATAGTGCCACGAACCACGAAAGGTGATCGGCGTCACGGAATTCGCCAGAATAACAACCTGCCGAGCAGGTGCGGATGGGTGAGCATGGGACTCAGAAGCTGGCAGCCTGAGGGAGGCTACTGGTGGCGCATGGCGCTGACCGGCAGCCTCGGGATCGTCATCGCCCTCGTTTCCTACCTGTACGGCGCCGCCCTCGAGCGCGACCTCGAGACCCGCGAGTTCCAGCGCCTCGCCCAGGTGCAGTACCAGAACACCCGGGAACTGCTGCGCCGCTCGACCCAGGTGCTGCTCGCCTTCCGCGGCTTCTTCGCCGCCTCCGAGCAGGTCGAGCGTGACGAGTACGCGCGCTTCGCCGGCGAAATCCTCGCCCACTACCCGGAAATCTACGCCATCCACTGGGCGCCGAAGGTCGGCCCGGCGCAACGGGCGGCCCTGGAGGCCGAGATCCGCACCCTGCAGGCCGTGCCACTGGGCATCTTCGACACCGACGCCCGGGGCAAGCTTCTCTACCCGGCCCCCGCGCGCGAGCTGTACTTCCCGGTCCAGTACGCCGAGCCGTACGCCGCCAACCGCAAGGTGGTCGGCCTCGACACCCTGGGGCGCTCGACCAACCAGACCGCCATCCGCGCCGCGACGGCCAGCGGCGAGCAGCAGCTCACCCCGGTGTTCCCGCTGATCCAGGACCCCGACGGCCCGCTGGCGACCGCGCTCTATCAGCCGGTGTTCGCGAGCGGCCTGCCGACCGCCAGCGCCGAGCAGCGCCAGCAGGCGCTGCAGGGCTTCCTGATCCTCCTGCTGCGGCCCAGCCTGCTGGTCGAAGGCCTGCCCTTCGGCGAACGCAGGATCGCCGTACGCCTGTACGACCGGCAGGACGCCCAGCTGGCGGCCATCCATCCGCGCGGCGCCAGCCTGCAGGAGCCGGCGGAGAACGTGGTGCACCACGAGCTGCGGGTACCCGGTCGCACCTGGGTCATGGAGTTCGTGGCCGAGGAAGGCTTCGGCGAGAGCCTGCACATCCAGCCCGTGTTGCTGATGCTGTCCCTGCTGCTGCTGACCGGGGCCAGCCTGGTGTTCCTCGACCGCTCCCACCGCAGCTCGCAGGCCCTACAGACGACCAATGCCGAACTGCTGCGCCGCCAGCAGGAGCTGGACGACCTGGCCCACTACGATCCGCTGACCGGCCTGCCCAATCGCCTGCTGCTCTACGACCGCATCGCCATGGCGCTCGCCGCCCAGCGCCGCCAGGGCGGCAGCCTGGCGGTGTGCGTGCTGGACCTGGACGGTTTCAAGACGATCAACGACCGCTTCGGCCATCCGGCGGGCGACCTGGTGCTGCGCGAGGTGGCGCGGCGCCTGCAGGCGCTGGTGCGCGCCAGCGACACCGCGGCGCGCCTGGGCGGCGACGAGTTCGTCGTGCTGCTGCCGGGGCTGGCTGCCGGCGCGGCGCTGCACCAGCTCATGCAGCGCCTGATCGCCCGGCTGGGCGAACCCATCGCCCTCGCGGATGACGGACCGCAGGTGCAGGTATCGACCAGCATCGGCATCGCCTTCGCCGACGGCCAGCAGGGCGTCGACAGCCTGATCCACCAGGCCGATGTCGCCATGTATCAGGCCAAGCATGTCGGCAAGGGCTGCTACCGGATCTACGGCGAGGCGGCGGCCCCTGTCGAACGGGCCGGCACATGATGCCGCCCCGGCCTGCACTGCGCGAACTGCCGATGGAGTGTCGAGCATGTCCCTCAGCGTTTTCGAGCTGTTCAAGAGCGGCATCGGCCCGTCCAGCTCGCACACGCGCCGCGGCAGTCTGGCGGTGAACGTGGTGGAGTGCTGACGCGCCTCAGTGCCCGCCCAGGTAGGCGCTGCGCACCTCGGGATTGCCGAGCAGCTCCGCCCCCGTGCCGGTGAGGCGGATCTCGCCGTTGACCAGCACGTAGCCGCGGTCGGAGAGCCTGAGCGCGTGGTTGGCGTTCTGCTCGACCAGGAAGATGGTCATGCCACCGGCGGCCAGCTCGCGCAGGGTCTGGAAGATCTGCCGCACCACCAGCGGCGCCAGGCCCAGCGACGGCTCGTCGAGCAGCAGCAGCCGCGGCCGGCTCATCAGCGCGCGGGCGATGGCGAGCATCTGCTGCTCGCCGCCGGAGAGGGTCATGGCGCGCTGCTGGCGGCGCTCCTCGAGGCGCGGGAACAGCGCGTACATGCGCCGCAGGTCCTCGGCGGCGTGCCGTTCGCCGACGGTGATGGTGCCCATCAGCAGGTTCTCCTCGACGCTCATGTCGGGGAACACCCGCCGCCCCTCGGGCACCTGGGCCACGCCGCTGGCGGCGACGTGGTGGGCGGAGCGGAAGGTGATGTCCTCGCCGGCGAGGAGGATCTGCCCGGCGCTGGCGCGCGGCTGACCGAAGATCGACATCAGCAGGCTCGACTTGCCGGCGCCGTTGGCGCCTATCAGGCACACCGTCTCGCCCTCCTCCACCCGCAGGCTGACGCCGCGCAGGGCCTGCACCGGGCCGTAGAACAGGTCGATGTCGCGCAGTTCGAGCAGCGGCGCGCTCATGCCGGCTCCTCCTGGTCGGCGCCGAGGTAGGCCGCGATCACCTTCGGGTCGCTGCGGATCGCCGCCGGCGCGCCCGAGGCGATCACCTCGCCGTGGTCGAGCACCACGATGTGGTCGCAGATGCCCATCACCATGCCCATGTCGTGCTCGATCAGCAGCACGCTGAGACCGTGCTGCTCGCGCAGGCGGCGGATGATGGCGCCGAGCGCCACGGTCTCGGCCGGGTTGAGGCCGGCGGCCGGCTCGTCCAGGCACAGCAGCTGCGGGCGGGTGCACATGGCGCGGGCGATCTCCAGGCCGCGCTGCTGCCCGTAGGCCAGCTCGCCGGCCAGGCGGTTGGCGCAGTCGACCAGGTCGACCAGCTCCAGCCAGTAGAAGGCATGGGCCAGCGCCTGCTCCTCGGCGCGGCGGAACGCCGGGGTGTTGAGCACGCCGGCCAGCAGGCTGCGGTTCAGCCACAGGTGCTGGGCCACCAGCAGGTTCTCCAGCACCGACATCTCGCGGAACAGGCGGATGTTCTGGAAGGTGCGCGCCAGGCCGGCGCGGTTGACCCGGTGGGTGCCGCCGAACAGCTTGAACCACAGGCGGCTGGCGAACTGCCGCGGGCGCACGAAGTCGCCCGGGCGGAACGGCTCGCCGAGCACCTGCAGCACGTCGGTGCGGCGCCCGCGGGCGTTGAGCTGGATGCTGCCGGCAGTGGCGCGGTAGAAGCCGGTCAGGCAGTTGAACACCGTGGTCTTGCCGGCGCCGTTGGGGCCGATCAGCGCGGTGATCGAGCCGCGGCGCACGCCCAGGCTGACCTCGTGCAGCGCGCGGATGCCGCCGAACTGCATGCACAGGCGCTCGACGCTCAACACATGTTCCCCGGTCATGGCGCCACCCCCGGGCGCGGTGCGAAGCCGCGCCGGCTGACGCGGATCAGCCCGCGCGGGCGCCAGATCATCATCAGCACCATGAGCATGCCGAACAGCAGCACCCGGTAGTCGGCGAAGCTGCGCAGCAGCTCCGGCGCCACGGTGAGGACGAAGGCAGCCAGCACCACGCCGAGGGTCGAGCCCATGCCGCCGAGCACGACGATGGCGAGGATCAGCGCCGACTCGAAGAAGGTGAACGAGCTGGGATTGACGAAGCCCTGGTAGCTGGCGAAGAACACCCCGGCCAGCCCGGCGGTGGAGGCGCCGAGCATGAACGCCGAGAGCTTGACCAGCACGTGGTTGAGGCCCAGCGCGCGGCAGGCGATCTCGTCCTCGCGCAGCGCCTCCCAGGCGCGGCCGATCGGCATGCGCGTCAGCCGCGTCTTGACGTGCAGCACCAGCAGCACGGTGAGCAGCAGCACCGCGTAGATGAACACGAACTTGAGGTTGGGATCGTAGGCGATGCCGAGGAACTCGTGGACCGGCACGCCGCCCTCCTTCGCCCGCCGGCCGAACTCCAGGCCGAGGAAGGTCGGCGCCGGCACCGGCATGCCGTTGGGGCCGCCGGTGAACGACAGCCAGTTGTTCAGCACCAGGCGGATGATCTCGCCGAAGCCGAGGGTGACGATGGCCAGGTAGTCGCCGTGCATGCGCAGCACCGGGAAGCCGAGCAGCGCCCCGGCCAGCGCGGCGGTCAGCGCGGCCAGCGGCAGCACGCTCCAGAAGCCGAGGCCGAGGTACTCGTAGCCCAGCGCCAGGCCGTAGGCGCCGATGGCGTAGAAGGCCACGTAGCCGAGATCGAGCAGACCGGCGAGGCCGACCACGATGTTCAGGCCGAGGCCGAGCAGCACGTAGATCAGGCCGAGGATGACCACGGTGAGCAGGTACTTGCTGGCCAGCAGCGGGAAGATCGCCGCCGCCAGCAGCACCAGCGGGATGGCCCAGCGCAGCGCCGAGCGCTGCCCGGGCGGCAGCACCTGCACGCCGGCGCCGCCGCCGTCGAAGCGCTGCAGCCAGCGCCGGTCGCTCGCCGTGTGCAGGAACAGGCCGAGCAGCAGGCGGCCGAGCATCACCGCGCCGACCAGCACGGCGAGCCGCTCCGGCTCCAGGGTGAAGCCGTAGCCGTCGAGCACCACGCCGACGATGGGGCCGAACACCACCAGGGCGAGCAGCCCGGCGAGGACGGTGTCGAGCAGCACGTGACGCAGGTCGGCGCCGCTCATACCTTGGTCACCTGCGGCCGGCCGAGCAGCCCCTGCGGGCGGAAGATCAGGATCAGCACCAGCAGCGAGAAGCTGAACACGTCCTTGTAGTCTGTGTTGACCAGCCCGGAGAACTGCGCCTCGGCGACGCCGAGCAGCAGGCCGCCGAGCATGGCCCCCGGCAGCGAGCCGATGCCGCCGAGCACCGCGGCGGTGAACGCCTTGATGCCGATGACGAAGCCGGCGTAGAAGTCGAAGGTGCCGTAGTTGAGGGTGATCAGCAGGCCGGCCAGCGCGGCCATGGCCGCGCCGATGACGAACACCGCGCTGATCACCCGGTCGGTGTCGATGCCGAGGATCTGCGCCATCCGGCGGTCCTGCTGGGTGGCGCGGCACATGCGCCCCAGGCGGGTGCGCTGGATCACCCAGGTCAGCGCGGCCATGCCGGCGAAGGCGGCGACCAGGATGAACACCTTGGTGTAGCTGATCTGCAGGAAGCCCGCGCCGACGTGCAGGCGGAAGGCGCCGTCGAGCAGGGTCGGCACGCCCTGCTGGCGCGCGCCCTGGCTGAGCTGCACGTAGTTCTGCAGGATCAGCGAGATGCCGATGGCGCTGATCAGCGGCGCCAGGCGCGTGGAGTTGCGCAGCGGCCGGTAGGCGATGCGCTCGATCACCCAGCCGTAGGTGGCGGTGACCGCGACGGTGAACAGCAGGGTGGCGAAGATCAGCAGCGGGAAGGAGTGCAGGCCGAAGAAGCCGAGCAGCGCCAGGCCGATGGCCGACAGGTAGGCGCTGATCATGTACACCTCGCCGTGGGCGAAGTTGATCATGCCGATGATGCCGTAGACCATGGTGTAGCCGATGGCGATCAGCCCGTAGACCGCGCCCAGGGTCAGGCCGTTGACCAGTTGCTGCAGGAAGATGCCGTCCATGCGTGTCGCCTCAGGGGAGAACTGTGGGAGGGCGGGCCTGCAGCACCGTAGGGTGGAAAACGACCGCAGGTCTTTTCCACCACCTCACGCTTTCGGTGGAAAACCGCTGCGCGGGTTTTCCACCCTACGGATCGGAGATGCCCGCCTTTACCGGACTCGCCTCATGGCAACTGGTGGTACTTGCCCTGGTCGTCCCACTGGTAGAGCACGTAGTCGCTGACCTTGAGGTCGCCCTTGGCGTCCCACGCCTTGGGCCCCATCACCGTCGGCACGCTGTTGCTCTTCAGCCACTCGCTGGCCTTGGCCAGATCGTTGGAGCCGACCGCGTTGAAGGCCGCCGCCATGGCCTGCAGCGAGGCGTAGGCGTACAGGGTGTAGCCCTCCGGCTCGTAGCCGCCGGCACGCAGCTTCTCGATCACCGCCTGGCCGTCGGCGATCTTGCGCGGGTCGGCGCCGAAGGTCATGTAGGCGCCCTTGACGTACTGCGGCCCGCCGGCGGTGGTGACCATCTCGTCGGTGACCACGCCGTCGCCGGAGACGAAGTGGGCGGTCAGGCCCTGCTCGCGCATCTGCCGCAGCAGCGGACCGGCCTCCGGGTGCAGGCCGCCGAAGTAGACCACGTCGACCTCGGCAGCGCGCAGCTTGGTGACCAGTGCGTTGAAGTCCTTCTCGCCGCGGGTCAGCCCCTCGTAGAGCACCTCGCTGACACCGCGCTCCTTGAGCCGCGCGCGGGTGGCGTCGGCGATGCCCTGGCCGTAGGTGTCCTTGTCGTGGATCAGCGCCACCCGCTTGCCCTTGAGGGTGTCGATGATGAAGTCGGCGGCGACCTGGCCCTGCTGGTCGTCGCGCCCGCACATGCGGAACATGCCGGTCAGGCCGCGCTCGGTGACCTGCGGGTTGGTCGAGCCGGGGGTGATGGTGAGGATGCCGGCCTCGTCGTAGACCACCGAGGCGGGGATGGTCGACGACGAGCAGAAGTGGCCGATCACCCCGGCGACCTGCTCCTGGTCGACCAGGCGGTTGGCCACCGCCACCGCCTGCTTCGGCTCGCAGGCGTCGTCGCCCTTGACCAGCTTGATCGGCTCGCCGTTGATGCCGCCGGCCGCATTGATGTCGGCCGCCGCCTGGGTCGCCCCGCGCCAGTACTGCTCGCCGATCGCCGCGCTGGGGCCGGTGTGCGGCCCGGCCACGCCGATCAGCACGTCGGCGTGGACCTGCGAAGACAGGCCCAGCGCGGCGCCTACCGCGAGGGCGAGAAAGCCTTTTCCTGCAATCTTCTGCGTCATGGAGAGCTCCTGGGTAGGGGGAATGGTGCTCGCAGGCATCCGGCAAGGGGCATGCCGACCCTCTGCAGAATCGGCATAACACACTCCACCTCTATGTTTTTAGCCTATGAAGCGCACCTGCGCAGGGCGCCCGGGCGTTTTCTTCGGCCATTTCCACCCGGGCCTTCCCGCCTCTCGCGCGTCGAGGTAGTCGATTTCCGGATAGTCGGCGACCACCGTCGCCATCCCCGGCTCAGCCGATCAACCCCATGAACTCCTCTTCAGCGATCTGCCGCACCCCCAGCTCTTCGGCCTTGTCCAGCTTCGACTTACCCGGCTTCTGGCCGACCACCAACAGCGTGGTCTTCGAGACAGGGCTGACATGTTCGGGGCTCCTTGCAGTCATGGTTCGTCCATGCAGACACTTAGAGCTGCTATCAAAACCTCGTTAGTTGTCTAATGCAAATTACGCAGCATCCAAGACATAAGGAAACGCTGATTTATTCGTCAGTAGCTTCTGGCATGGCTGCTGCGCGTTGA